>Ga0129317_1000014_pt1 | contig 291885 bp, 268 predicted proteins | sample Cm1ome_FD_94430 | JGI IMG/M metagenome (GOLD analysis project Ga0129317, IMG submission 94430) | Eastern black-and-white colobus group fecal microbial communities from Wisconsin, USA - Cm1105 metagenome | ecosystem: Host-associated > Mammals > Digestive system > Large intestine > Fecal...
AAAAGCTGTGCGGGCCGGAATGGTCTAGAATGGGTAAAGAGTTCCTCGCAGGCGATACTGTTCAGCGACAGTGCCTGCGCGAAAGGGTTGAATCATACCGATTCAGTCAGGTCCCATGAAGCCCTCGAGTTCACTCGAGGGTAATTCACCTATGCAATAAGGAAAAGTCCCTAGTGAATGCGAACAGTCTAGTCGTTTCGACTTATAGGAAGTCGGGGCAATTTCGAGCATAATAGGGGAGTCGAAAATTTCCCTATTGGAGCATCCATGAAACGTCGTTCCTTATTGGTCAGCGCCTTGTGCGTTGTTGCCGCTGGCAGTATTTTGACCGGTTGTTCGGATAAAGCCACTGAAGCTGGTGTCTTGAAGATCGGTTGTTCTCCGGTTCCTCATGCAGACATTTTGAAGGCCGCTGCGCCTTTGTTAGCCAAGGATGGTGTTAAGCTTCAGGTCATTGAATTTACGGACTATGTTCAACCGAACATGGCTTTGGCAGATAAAGAATTGGATGCCAACTTCTTCCAACACAAGCCCTATTTGGATAACTTCAGCAAGGAACGAAAGCTTAGTCTTGAATCCTTGGTTGCCGTTCATATTGAACCGATGGGCGTGTATTCCAAGAAGGTGAAGTCCGTTTCTGCTTTGACAGCAGGCATGAAGGTGGCGATTCCTAACGATCCTACCAACGGTGGTCGTGCATTGGCTATTTTGGCAAACGCCGGTTTCTTTAAGATGAAAGCCGGTGTGGGTGTGAACGGTACGCCTGCCGACATCATTGATAATCCCCACAACATCCAAGTCGTTGAAATGGAAGCTGCTGTGTTGCCGCGTGCTTTAGAAGACGTTGACTTTGCGGTGATTAATTCCAATTACGCTTTGGGTGTGAACTTAAACCCGACGAAGGATGCGCTCTTTATTGAAAGTAAGGACTCTCCCTACGCCAATATCGTGGCCGTTCGTAAGGGTGATAATCGTAAGGAACTTCAAGCCTTGACGAAAGTTTTAACTTCGCCTGAAATCAAGAAGTTTATCGAAGACAAGTACCAAGGTGCTGTGATTCCTGCGTTCTAATTAGGATACGACACAAACAACAGAACCGGGGAGTTGAAAGACTTCCCGGTTTTTTAAATTCTGAATTTTCGATGCTAAAAAATCTCTTGAAATCATTGGGAAACGTGAAGCTTCTCTTTATTGGGATGCTTTTCATGGCCTTGGGGATTAGTCTCATAACTCGCGTTCAGATCGGCACGACACCCATCAGTAGTTTGCCTTTGGTAACGGCAGAGATTGCGGGACTGACGTTCGGTACAACGACCTTTCTTTTTAACGCAAGTTTTGTGCTCATTCAAAAGTGCCTCTTAAGAGAGCGCTTTGATCATATCAATTGGCTTCAAATTCCTTTGGCCTTCGTCTTCAGTTTCTTCTTGGATATCTGCATGTGGATGTTGAGTTTCGTCGATCCGCAGCTCTATCCGACGAAATTAGCGCTTTCGATGCTAGGCAACGTCTTTTTAGGCTTAGGCGTTACGTTAGAAGTTCGTTCCAAGAGCATTCCTTTAGCCGGTGAAGGTCTTGTTATTGCTTGTTCCATTGTTTTTAAGAAAAGCTTTTCTAATCTCAAAATTGTGAACGATGTCACGATGGTTGTTTTAGCCGCTATTTTGGGGTGGTTTGTTTTGGGTTCTTTTTATGGGATCGGTGAGGGAACTTTAATCTCTGCTTTAACCGTGGGGCTTTTTGTCAAGTTCTTTAATCGGGTGTTCGACAAATACCATTGGGCTTAATTAACCGCAGTCAAACTTGAAAGACAAAATCGCCATTGAATCATTTTCTGATCAATGGCGATTTAAATTTTTAAGAGTTGTAATGAAATCAGAAGCTTACGTGATCAGGTTCGAGTCCTGAGAAGCCCATCATCGGCAATTTGTCTAAGAGATCAATGTCTTCTTGTGCAAGGTCAAAGTTAAAACTTTCAAGATTTTCCTTTTGGTGTTCCGGATTCATCGACTTCGTGATTGGAATAATGTTGTGATGAGCAATCCAGCGCAAAATCACTTGAGACGGGGACTTACCATACTTAGTTGCCAACGTTTCAATTTCTTCTTTGTGCAACAACTCGCCATGGCCCAAAGGTGACCAAGCTTGAATTTGAATATCCGAGCGTTGGCAAAATTGCACCGTGGCTTTTTGCATGTAACCGGGGTGATACTCGATTTGATTGATCACAGGGGCAATGTTGGCACGAGCTAAGAAACTCACCAAGTGGTGAATTTGGAAGTTGGACACACCGATGTTTTTAACGAGTCCACTTTCGTGCAAGCGTTCAAACGCACGCCACGTACCGACGTTTACGCTTTGCCAAGCCAAGGGATCGCCCTTAGTAAAGGGCCAGTGGATAAGGTAGGCATCAAGGTAGTCGACTTGTAAGCGCTTGAGTGTCGCATCAAATGCGCGCATGACGCTGTCGTAGGTGCGATTCGATGTCCAACACTTACTGAGGATAAAGAGATCTTTACGATTGACACTCGTGCGTTTAATGGCTTCGCCAACAGAAGCTTCGTTTTCATAAATGGCGGCCGTATCAATGTAGCGATAGCCTAAATCAATGGCGTTGACCAATGACTCAATGAGGTTTTCCCCTTCGGGGATTTGCCAAGTACCAATACCGATCGAAGGGATGCTTTCGTTATTTGAGAGTTTATAAGACGTCATATTCATTTTTATCCCCCGATGTGCCATAGTTACATTTCATTTTATGCGAACGATATCGAGGACTTTTTGCGTTAAACCAAATGTTTTTGATTTTAATGTTTGAGCTATGTCAAGTAACGTACAATCTAGGAATCAATTGAGAGAGTTTGTAACATGCATGGTGATTTTGACTATTTTTTGATTCTTTCGGCTCTGGCCTTCGGTTTGGTGATTGTTTTATTGATCAATCTCTTTAAGAAGGGGAGTGCAAAAAGTGAAAAAGTTTTAAGTGCGCCGGTTCGTCGAGAACGAATCAGCCCTCGTCCGGTTGCTCGTCCCAATCCTTATAAAGCCCCGATTTTGGAAGAACCCCCTCAGCCACCCAGAATCACGACCATGGTGTTTTATGATGAAAAAGCTCACCCAGTAGCGGTTATGAGCCGTTCCACCTTGGGCGCTCAAAGCTGGGGGACGCATCGCTCTAACGAGTCTTCTTTACTCACTGCCTTTATTAATACGTCATTTCCGACTCAAGCTAACGAAGTGATCACCTTGCATTACCCCCAAGGCAATGCGAGCGGTCGCTTAAGTGTTAAAGCGTTTGATGAGAAGGGATCGGAAGTCGCGTTTAACGCTTCCATAGCATTAAGAGGAGAAGATTTCCCTACCTATGATGCAAACGAAGATCTTCAAACTTGGTTAATCGAGGCACCCTTGAGAATTTATCGCAATATCTTTTTAGGGTTAGATGCGATTGAGCAAGCCAAGCTTCTTAAGTTGGAATTTGGCAAGGATGAGTTGATCGAGAACGAGCAAGTATGTTTATCTTCTGTTTCTCGTTTGGCATTGTCTTATCTCTTACTGGCTAAACTTGCCAAAGACAAGGATTTCTTTGTCCGTATGAGTCGCTACAATCGTTTCAGTCACTTTTTGCACGATAATGATGCCCAAGACAATGAAGCATTATTCACTCTTGAGCGCCTCATCATTTCACAAACATTTGTCCAAACGCAAAAGTTGCCGTTATTTTTGGTCCGTACCGCAACCCCTTGTGTCCAGTGGTCAAAAGCTCTGAAATATTAAGGCAAATCAAGACCTTTGCACTCTCTTTACAATCCTATTTTGCGTCATTTGCAATGAAAATATAGGGTTATCCCTAGGTTACACATTCTTACATAGAACGTTACATTTGAGTCATGAAGTATTTAAAGGCTTCATATAAAAGCGGGTGTAATCGTTCTCAAAGTCATAAAAAACTCTCACAGACACGACCTCTCGCAAGAAGAAAAAGTAAATGAAAGGAGAATGCAATGGCAAAACAATCTAGTATGAGTCTGCCTATGCAAATGCTCGCCGGTTTGGTACTGGGTGTGGTGATTGGCGCTTTCGTCTCATCAGATTTGGCAACAACGTGGTTTAAGCCCTTGGGTGACTTGTTCATTCGATTGATTCGAATGGTGGTCGTTCCCTTGGTCTTTGCAACTTTGGTTGCCGGTGCTGCTGGCATTGCTGACGTATCAAAGTTAGGTCGTGTAGCAATTAAAACGATTTTGGTCTTCGCTATCACCACGGCAATTGCTGTGATGTTCGGTTTGATCTTCGCTGGCGCCATCGACCCCGGTGTCGGTTTGACGCTCTCTACCGAAGGTTTGCAAGCCGCTAACGTGAAGGCCCCGAGCATGCTCAAGGTCTTGCTTGACATCGTTCCGATTAACCCGATGGAAGCCTTTGCTAAGGGCAGCATCTTGCAAATCATCTTCTTTGCAGTGATGTTCGGTTTCTGCTTGAGCGCATTGGGTGAACGTGGCCGTCCGTTGATCGAGTTCTTCGATATTTTAGGCGACGTCATGATTCGCATGACCAACGCTGTGATGAAGTTTGCTCCGATCGGTGTGTTCGGTTTGATCTCCTACACGGTGTCTCGTTACGGTTTAGCCGTCTTGTTGCCGCTCGGTAAGTTGATCCTTGCTAGCTTCTTGGCAACGGTGACCTTCGTGGTCGTGATCTACATTCCGATCATTATCGGTTATGTCCGTATCCCGCTCATGAAGTACATCAAGATTATCTTTGAACCGTGGTTGATCGCTTTCACGACGTGTTCATCTGCCGCTGCCATGCCGGCTAACTTGTTGGCCTGCCGTCGCTTGGGTTCCACCAAGACGATCGCTTCCTTCGCAGTGCCGCTTGGTAACACGATTAACATGAACGGTACCGCCATTTACATGGGTATCACGGCTATCTTCGGCGCACAAGTCTATGGCATCGATTTGACGATGGCTGACCAAGTCACGATCGTGTTGATGGGTGTGTTGGCTGCTGTGGGTACCGCAGGCGTCCCGGGTGCTGGTTTGATTATGTCGACGATCGTCTTCACGCAAGTGGGTATTCCGCTTGAAGCCGTGGCATTGATCGCCGGTGTCGACCGTATTCTTGACATGATCCGTACGTCCATTAACGTGGTGGGTGACTCCACGACCGCCTTGGTGGTTTCCAAGCTCGAAGGCGAATTGGGTACGGAACCGGTGGACGATGATGAGATTGATCAAACTCCTCTGACGCCCGCTAACTAACTTGTTTTAAAACAAGTTGCGACGGCAACCGAAAGGTTGCCGTTTCTGTTTTGGCGATTGCATTTCAAATGGGTTGAGGCTTTCAAAGAAATCATTAATCCTCAATCCAGTTTGTTTTTGAGTTTCGAGTTTGAATTGTTTTTTCTCAGTCGAAAATCTCTCCGATATCCGCATATTGAAAAAAAAATCTTAAACCTATACCGAAGAGGTATTGACAAAATGGGTTTGTACAAAGGCTAGGCAAAAGTTAAAAAGTTATCCACAAAAATTCTGCATAAGTGGGAAAAGTGCCTCAGTTTTTGGCAATTTTTTAACCTTTTCTTCCACCCTTATCCCAAAAAAGGGACAAAAATGGGCCGCAAGATTGCGGCCCGTGGTAGAAAAATATTCAATTAATTAAGTTTTTTCCCGGCTTGTAAGAGGGATAACCCCCAAGCCACCACAATTAAGCAAGTTCCGATATCGGCAAAAACGGCCATCCACATCGTGGCGATTCCTAAGAACGCTAACACCATGAAGAGGAACTTAATGCCTAATGCAATCGTGATGTTTTGCACTAAGCGGTTGTGCGTCATGTGCGAGAGCTTCACAAATAGCGAGAGCTTTTTAATATCATCGTCCATTAAGGCAACGTCTGCCGCATCCACGGCAATGTCACTGCCTTGACGACCCATGGCAAAGCCGATGTTGGCTCGGGCCAAAGCGGGCGCATCATTAATGCCATCGCCCACCATGCCAATGGGGCCCTTTTCTTGTAAAGCTTCAATCGCAGCGAGCTTATCTTGCGGAAGCATTTGAGCACGTACTTCGGTGATCCCCGTAGCTTCTGCCATGTGTTGAGCGCTATTGGGATTGTCACCCGTTAAAAGCACAGGGGTAATACCCAAGGTCTTTAAGGCTTCAATGTGCGTCTTGGCGCCAGCTCTCAACGTATCGGAGACCGCAATAAAGCCCAGGGGACCGAAGAAGTCGGCAATCACCACAACGCTTGCGCCTTGTGCTTCGTAGCGAGCAATGGCGTCCGTTAATTCTTGATCGACCGTATGGTCTTTGGCGTAAGCACGCAAATTCACCATTTCCACACGAGCACCTTTGATTTTGCCGTGCGTACCGGCACCCACGACGGTCGCAAAGTCAGACACATCTAACAGCTCCACGCCTTCTTCACGGCCACGACGAGCAATAGCGGTACTTACCGGGTGGTTACTGCGAGAAGCTAAGCTTGCTGCCATTTGAAGAACATGACGACTGTCATTGTCGTTCACTGGTTCAACGGCGACCACCTTGGGGCGACCTTCTGTGATCGTACCGGTTTTATCCAATGCAATGAATTTGAGCTTACGGGCTTCTTCCAAATAAACGCCACCTTTGACGATTAACCCCATACGAGCAGCCACGGCTAACCCTGAGACAATCGTCACAGGCGTAGAAATCACCAAGGCGCAGGGGCAAGCTATGACCAATAAGACCAAGGCTGTATAAACCCATTCAAACCAATCACCGCCCATAAAAAGGGGAGGAATGATGGCCGTTAAAATGGCAACCACGAAAACAGTCGGCGTATAGTAGCGGGCAAAGAGGTCAACAAAGCGCTCGGTCGGGGCCTTTTTTTGATTAGCGGCTTCGACGGCTTCAATCATCTTGGCGGCAAGCCCGTGTTGACTGTCGCTAGTGACTTGAACCATGAGTTCGGCCGTTTGGTTAAGCGTACCGCCATAGACCTTATCGCCCTTGGTTTTCTCCACAGGCAACGATTCACCTGTGATGCTGGATTGATTAACGCTAGAGAAACCGTCAATGACCATACCGTCCAAGGCAATGCGCTCGCCGGGCATCACGCGCACGGTGTCCCCCACCGTAATGTCGTTGACATCCATCACAGCGCTTTCGCCTTGGGCATTGACCACAGTGGCTGTTTCCGGCGTGAGTTTAAGGAGATCTTTAATGGCTTTGTGCGCACGATTAATGGAGAGCGTTTCAATGGCCTCCGACACTTCAAATAAGACCATGACCATGGCGGCTTCGGGCCACTCTCCTAAGATTAAGGCCCCGGTAACGGCCACACTCATCAACGCATTCATGTTGAAGTTGAAGTGGCGCATTGCTAAAAGCCCTCGACGGTACGTGCCTAAACCGGCAAGCAAGATAGCGACAACCGCAAAGCCTAAACCCAAGTACTCAGGGGCAGAGGCCAATTCCACCAATTCGCTTGCCAAGGCAAAAAGGCCCGCAATGCCCAATCGCTTCCAGGGAAGTTTTTGTTCCGTCGCTTGAGCGTCCTTTTGCTCCTTGGCTTTAAAGCCTGCGGACTCAATTAAATCCAAGGCCGAACGCTTTTCTTCTCGCGTCATTAAGGCGCTTACGGTGTGAGTTTGGGTATTAAGCTGAAGGTCTTCAAGCTTTAACACGTCAAGCGCTTTGGTAATGAGTTCAGACTCCACTTCGGTGTCTAAGCCATCGACCACCAATCGCGTACGAATCTTTTTCACCTCATTTTGAACAATGCGGGCTTCAAGACCGGCGTCGGCCAAAGTTTGCAAAAGGGGAGCGGCGTCACCTAACGAGTGGTGCACCGTCACCGTTCGGTTGATGGTATTAAAAGTGGCGCTTGAGACTTCCGGCAATTTTGTTAAAGCGTCGACTGCTTGGTTGCCTTCCACGGCGCAGCACATCTCGGCAATGTAAAGCACTGTGGGGGCGTTAGCTTCGTCTTCGGCAGTTGCCTCGGGCAGGGTAGCAACGAGCCCAGCCTTATCCAGAACTTCAACGAAGACCTTCGGGTCTTTTGCGTGATGCTTTACGGTCACCGTGCGATTGAGGGTGTTAAATGACACCTCATCAACTTCAGGCAAATCCTTCAATGCATTAACGGCTTGATTGCCTTCGACCGCACAGCACATCTCCGCCACATAAAGCGTGGCAACACCGGGCTTTTGCTCAATGTTTAACGTCGAAACATCGGGTGCAGGGGAGTGATCATGGTCATGCCCGCAGCAACAATGTTCACCTTCTTCATGATGATGAACGTGGTCTTTTTCGTGCTCATGAGGATGCTCATGACCTTCTGAATGCGTATGATCGTGCCCGCAACTGCAATGAGCGTGATCGTGCTCATGATGAGACTCATCATTTACTTTTTCTTGATTTGTAGCTAACAGACTGTTTTTATTTAACATTTTGTTATCCTTTTGTGCATTCACAAGAATTGCGCTTTTTTGATGAATATCATTAAAATGCCTAAAGTAACTTTAGAGTCAAGGGGAAAAGCTAAAAACTTTTCTTTAGGTAAATGATGAGAATTGGTGAACTGGCTAAACAATCCGATTTAACGGTTGAGACGATTCGCTTTTATGAGGCAGAAGGCCTCATTCCCAAGGCCGAGCGCAGTATGAATAATTACCGCTCCTACACCGAAGGTCACTTAAAGCGATTGCTTTTTATCAAGCACTGCCGCAGTCTGGATATGAGTCTTGATGAAATCCGTATTTTGACGGACGTCGATGCCCGTCGAAATGAAGATGCTGAAAAAGTGCACAACATGATTGCTTTGCACATGCACAAAATCGATCAACAAATCGATGACTTGAAGCATTTAAAGCAACACTTGGCCCTTTTGGCACTCTGCTGCCACGGCAATCACGCCAATGGCGAACCCTGTGGTTTAATTGAAGGCTTAACCAATCAAGCTTGTTGCCACAACTGCGAAGGACTAAAGACGCGTAAGTCCTCGACGAAAAAAGACGCAGCGAAGTGTTCCTGTTCAACCAATACTGAAAGTAAATAAAAATGGCTGAATTTTTTACGATTGAAATGATTATTGCCATCGCCCTTCTTGCGGTGATGGTGGCTTGTCCGACGTTTTTGGTGCGTCAATTGGCTAAACGCTACCCGGCAGCGCACCCGGTGCCTTTTTTCCCGCAAGGGGTTGACGGTTGGCTTTTGCTATTCGTTGCCACGGTCGTCCTATCGATCATTGTGACTTTCTTTAATATTTCAACGCTTTACACGGAATTAAGTGCTGAAGGTGCCGTCAACGGCTTTTTATTCATGCCGCATGCTGTGATTGTTTTTCTTTACTTGTATCTTCTTTGGATCATCACCTGTAAGCGTAATGCTTCGGTGGTAAAGCAAACGATCGTGATTTTGTGGGTTGTGGGGCCGATCTCGATTGCGCTTTTAATGGCTTTCTTTGATGCAAGTTTTAATACGACGAGCGCGATCCGAACGACCTTCTACGCATTGGTTTGGACGCTTTACTTCTTATTTTCTAAGCGCGTTGCCTGCACCTATGGCACCAAGGCGGTGGACTCCTATGTGAAGTTGGCGCTTCAAATGGCCGCGGCCCAGAAAGCGCAAAGCGAAAAAGACGCAAAGTAACGAAGCGTCAAGCAAGATAGCAGGGCAAGAGGCAAAAACCTTTTGCCCTTTTTTATTTGATAGGAACGATCTTTACGGTATTGCCGTGACTTTCAATAAGTTGAACTAAGTCTTGGACTTTTAACCAAACTGTTGCTATGTTCTCATTGGGGTGGACACCGATTAAATTGGATTCTTTTAAGAAATCTTCGTCCAAATAGAGTGTGACCTTGCATTCGGAGTCGTTCAACAATCCAAGGGGAGTAACCGCACCCGGTGTGAGGCCCAAAAGTCTCATTAAATCCTCATCTGAAGCAAAAGATAACGCTCTTGTATTGTTAGTTTTCCGAAAATCTTTCAAGTTGACTCGCTTATTGCCCTTAACTGTAATGAGGTAGTAATTTTGTTTCTTGTCATCGCGAACAAAAAGATTCTTTGCATCACAGTCCGGATACGGTATTTCAATCTTTGAAAGTTCGGTCATGTTGAAAACGGCTTCGTGCTCAGTAATTTCGTGCCAAATATTTTCTTGTTTTAAGAAATTGTAGATTTGCTGTTTATTCACCAGTGCGCTCCATTGGTCGGCCTTCACCCATTATAGGATGGGCGCTTAGCCGAGAAAAATATTTTTATATGGATTGATGAGCTGTGATTATGGTTTAAGGGGGTCAAAAATTGTCGTTTGAGATTGATTTTTAACACCACAAAAGCGAGTAGTTTTGGTTAGTTTTTCTCAAATATATTCATTTAAGTAACAGTTGAAGAGTAAAATCTCACCTGTGAGTTTTCCATTTAACTCTCTCTTCTCTTTACCCCACTTTCTGGAGTGTCGTATGTCAACGGACGGCGTTAATGCCATCACCATTATTTTCGTTGCACTCTGCGTTTTCGCCATAGGCTATCGCTTCTATGGCCTTTTTATTGCGCAGAAAGTTCTTAACCTCAATAATGCGCGCGAAACCCCTGCGGTCAAACTCGCTGACGGTCAAGACTATGTGCAAACCGATAAGTTTGTTTTATTTGGTCACCACTTTGCGGCCATCGCTGCAGCTGGCCCCCTTTTGGGGCCTGTCTTGGCCGCTCAGTTCGGTTATTTGCCGGGGCTCTTATGGATTTTGATCGGTTGCGTATTAGCAGGCGGCGTGCACGACATGGTCGTGCTCTTTTGCTCCGTGCGTCATAACGGCAAGTCTTTGGCTTACATTGCTTCTCGCGAAATTGATCCGACCACAGGGCTTGTCGCTAGTTGGGCCGTCTTAGCCATTTTGATTCTTACCTTGGCGGGGCTCTCCATTGCTTGCGTTAATGCTATGCATGACTCACTTTGGTCAACCTACACGGTGGCTGCGACCATTCCTATCGCCATCATCATGGGCCTTTACATGCAAATTTGGCGCAAGGGTGATGTGATCGGTGCAAGTCTCTTAGGCTTAGTGTTGTTGGTCATCGTCATCTTGACGGGTCCTTGGGTGGCTTCTCACCCCGAAATTTTCGGTTGGTTAAACCTCGATAAGAAGACCATGTCAATCGTGATTCCGATCTACGGTTTCTTGGCTTCCGTGTTGCCGGTTTGGCTCCTTCTCTTGCCTCGCGACTACCTTTCAACGTTCCTTAAAGTGGGTACGATTGTCGGTTTGGCTTTAGGCATTGTCTTTGTGATGCCGTCTTTCCAAATGCCGCCTTTAACGGAATTTATCCATGGTGGTGGCCCGATTGTCGGGGGCCCAGTGATTCCCTTTATCTTTATCACGGTGGCGTGCGGTGCCTTGTCCGGTTTCCACGCAACGATCGGTACGGGGACAACGCCTAAGATGATCGCCAAGGAGCGCGATGTGCTCTTTGTGGGTTATGGCGCCATGTTGGTCGAAGGTTTCGTTGCCATCATGGCTTTGATTGCGGCTTGCGTGCTGGTGCCCGCAGACTACTTTGCCATTAACTCCTCTGCAGAAAAGTTTGCCGAACTCGGCATGGTGGTTCAAGAGTTGCCGCGCTTAGAAGCTGAAGTTCAAGAAACGCTTTCGGCGCGTCCGGGTGGTTCTGTGAGTTTGGCAGTCGGCATGGCTTATATCTTTAGCCGCATTCCTTGGATGGAAAACTTGATGGCTTATTGGTATCACTTTGCCATTATGTTTGAAGCGGTCTTTATTCTTTCTGCGGTTGACGCCGGCACCCGTGTCGGGCGCTTTTTCTTGCAAGAAATGTTGGGTAAAGTCGTTCCGCAATTTGCCGTTAAGAATTGGGTACCTGGCGTCATCATTACGTCGGTATTGTTCACGGGCTCTTGGGGCTACCTCGTTTACTCGGGTGACATCGCGAGCATTTGGCCGTTATTCGGTATTTCTAACCAACTCTTGGCATCTGTGACGCTCTTAATCGGTACAACGGTTTTGCTTCGTATGAATAAAGTGCGCTATGCATGGATGACGGGCGTGCCGGGTATCTTTATGACGGTGATCACGATGTGGGCAGGTGTCTGGTTGATCGTTAACCAATATATGCCCAAAGAACAACATCTCTTAGCGTTCTTGAGCTGCTTGGTGATGGTTCTTATGGGTTTTGTGATTGTCGGTACGGTGAAACGTTGGTCTGTTCTTTTAAAGATGAAGACAACGGTTAAAGATCCGTATGGAGAAATGGTTAAAGAACTCGTTGAAGAGTAACCCATAGTAAAAGGCCGGTTCCGAGGAATCGGCCTTTTAGCAACTGTGATTATTTTTTGCTAGCTTCTTCGTCATCGAGCTCCGGCAACTTGAAAATCAACGGTTGGTATTCACGCTTCGGAGCTTCCATGTAACCCACGCAGCGGTAGGTTAAACGAGCCATTGCACCTTTACCGGTTTCTTGCGGAGAGCGAGAAATCACTTGAACGGGTTGCATACCACGGTTGGTTTCTAAACAAAAGTTCGTGGCAAGACGGCGAGCTTCTTCACGAATCATCATTTCATCTTTCACCCAAGCTTGCATGATTTCCACTTCATAGGTGGTGGCATCAAGTTGACGATGATTTTCAACCACTTCATTTGAGATGTTGGCACAACCCGTTAACCCTAAGGCTAAGAGCCCAGCTAAGCTTAAAGACACTAAACGCATGATTCTAACCTTTCAAAAATTCAATGCTTGTATTGTACTCAAAGTCGCGTTGCGCTGACGAGCGGAAAGTCGGACGTTTCTTGCATGGCAGAGCCATCGGTAATGAAAACGTTATCCGTGCACATCTCATTCATTCGACGCAACACATCCATGTGGCGAAGCTGTTCGGGCAACGGACGAGCCTTCTCGGACAAGAACCCAACGGGCATATAACCCTTCGGGGTTTTCAGGAGCAACTCAACGTGCTTTTTGGCCGTATCGCGATAAAAGTAAAGGGGAGAGGCTTCGCCCCAAGCGGCATAGCCCTTGGCGATTTCAGAGGCAACAAAGCCCGAGAAAATCTTATCGTAGTCTTCAGAGGCCAAGAGTTCATCAGCGCTACCAATATTGAGTAAATGACATAAAAGCCCCGTATCGGTAAAGACCATCTTTCCGCGCTTGACCTGACGACGTTGGGCTAGCTTTAACGAAGGGACTTCCATCAAAACGCCACAATCAATTAAAAACTGCGTCCAATAAATGGCCGTGGCATAACTGATACGACACTCTTTTGCCAAACGACTGTGATTGATCTCTTGCATATTGTTGTGCGCCAAGGCTTTCAAATACAACAAAAAGAGATCAACTTTCGCGACCTTCATCACACCCATTACCGTTTCTTGGAAAAACGTTGAGAGCCATTGATCATAAAACGCTCGCGTGCTTTGACTGGGCGTCGGGCGAGGCATGAAGCCATGGCGAACCGTTTCAAAAAAGAGCGATTGTGGGTAGGTGATCGTGAGTGGCACGACACCTGTTGAGGCAAAAGGTTCAGCCGTTTGACCTTGAAGCTCTCGTTGGCTAAAGGGCATTAAGTGGTAGACACGAAGGTTATGCGATTCTTTAAGTGTCGCTTTCACTTCTTCGGGGAGGTTTCCCACTAAGACGATACGACGTGCTTCATCAAAAACGGGGAGTGATTGAAGCACTTGTGGCGCTAATTCAATTCGGTCAATTAAGAGTTTTTTACCATGAAGCGCAAAAAAGTCAGCCGGGTGACTGGTTGCTAAGCTTCGCGATTGAATATCGGATAAATCAACGTAATCAAAATCAGAAAACTGCGCTTTGGCTAAAGTGGTTTTACCCACCTTGGGTAACCCTTCAATCAAAATCAAGGGATAGTCATCGGCTTCTAAGGAAAGCGTGGACTGCAGGGTGCGGGCAATATGTGCAGACATGATGTGTGTAAATTAAAAATAACATTTCAAATTTTACACACATCTGAAAAGTCTTTTCGACTTAAAATTGCACCCGATTAAATGATCTCGTAACCGTTAGTTGCAAGAGCCGAAAGCGCTTTTTCAAAGTTTTCCGCTTTAACGAGAATGTAATCGGTATTAAAGGTTGAAATCGCAAAAATCCCAATCTTCTCATTGGCTAAGATCGTTGAAATCTTTGACAAAATCCCAATTAACGAAAAGTCCAAAGTGCCGACAATTCTGAAGGCTCTCCAACCGTCTTCTCGCTCTGTTGTGTTAGTGGGAACACAGTCTGTAGCGCAAACCAAAGAGTTTTCGCAGTTGGTCTTGCCGATAAAGCAAAAGTCTTGAGACAAGTCGACTTGAGAGTAGTCCTTGACCTTGCACACAGTCAAAGAAACGTCAATTTTTTCAATTTTGATGTCCATGAAAATTCCTCTAACAGACTTGTCTCGTTAACCAAATTTGTAAGACTGATATCCCAAACTAGTCAATCGGACGGTGGGCAGGGAAAATCTTCCCCCAGACTTTCAAGAAAACTTTAGCAATTTGGCCTGAGCAAACGGCCGTGATGAGCGTGCCTTCTCGCAAACCCACAATGGTTCCGAAGGTTAAGAGGGACAAAATCACCGTCACCGTGACCAGAAAAACGTCAACCCCCATGCGAAGGTGACCGAAACTGCCGCCCCAGCGCTCCATGATGCTCAATACCAGCCCTTCAGGCGGCAAAATCGCCAAGCGCGCAAAAACCATCGAGGCAATACCAAGCCCCGTTAAAGTGGTACCCAAAAGCACCATTAACACTTGTTGTGTGTAGGTTTGAGGAACCATGGCCGCCGTTACCATCATGGCCACATCAAAAATCATCCCGAACACAAAGCAAATCGGCAACTGCTTCACGGCCTTGATCCAAAAGTTTTTGTGGTTGACCATGATCTGCAGAACGAAAAAGAAAACGTTCGTCAAAAACACATAAAAGCCCATGCTAAGCCCGGTGAGCTTAGTCAAAAGAAAGGCTAATAAACTCACGGTGCCCGTGCCTAATCCTGCGTGTGTAACCGTTGCGATGCCAAGAGATAAGGTGCAAAGACCAAAAAAGAAAATTAAAAAACGAGTAAACATTGTTCACCTAAAACCATGCGAAATTGTGATTTTGTTAAACGATTCCCGGTGTTCTTTCCTCACGTTAACAATTTCGCTTAAAAATAAAATACAGCATTTTTTAATAAAAACTCAAATCGAAGTTTTTCTCTTTTAAGAAATTTTGTGTAGTCAGAATGTGCCATATATCCAGATGCGTAGGTGTGTTCATAAGAAGTCTTTACATTCAATGCCTTTTCAAAGACAATATAAAAATCAATTAAGAAAGGACGGATGATGGGCCGCGAACAAGATTTACTCACATGGCGTTTATTTGCACTTTCTGCCAAAGAGGGGAGTCTGAATGCTGCTTGCGACAAGCTTCAATTGGACCCCAGTGCCGCAAGCCGCATGATCAAGGCGCTTGAACGTGATTTGGGGGTGAGTCTCTACAATCGTGCGACGCGCCCTGTGACCATTTCTGCGGCAGGACGATTGGCCTTAGGTGAAGTACAAAAACTTATCGACCAACACGATAAGCTTCTTCAGGTCTTGCATGAAGACCGAAATGAATTGTCCGGAACCATTCGAGTCGCGACCTATGGCGGGATTGGTGCTTTAGAAATCACGCCGCTTTTAGTCAAGTTTCAAACGATTTATTCCGATATTGCCTTTGATTTGGTAGAACTCACCGCGCCACCCCCGAAGGGCTTTATTGATGCCGAAGGAAAAACGGTTGACGTGATTGTGGCCTACGGGGCTGAAGAGTCTCCTAATGTCGTTCCCTACTATGTGGGGGATATGCCTTTTGTGGCTTGCGCCTCTCCGCAATACATTCGCCGTCACGGTAAGCCCATGACGCCGAGCGATTGTCCCAACCACATCGGTATTCGATTTACGTCCGCTTCACGAGTGCCCGCTACGGAACTGATGAAGGGAGATGAGCGTCTTCCCTTGCAATGGAAGAGTTCATTGGCGTTTCATACGCTGGCTGCGGCCAAAAACGCTTTGCTTTTGGGCGGGGGCGTTGCCGTGGACTTTCCGATGTATCACTCTCGAGAAGAACTTAAATGCGGTACATTGGTTCCGGTCTTAGACGGTTGGCACACGCCAACCTTAACTTGCTTTGTCTATTCGCAAAAAGAATCGCTTCAATACCGACGCGTGAGTCTTTTTGTCGATTGGCTCGTGGATAAACAGCGTGAAAAATTCCGAGAGCTCAAAGAAGACTTCGACAACCTAATTCCATTTGCTTAGTACTTACCCTATTGTGTGGCGGATTTGTCCATTGCGTATGGATAAATTTGCCACATTCAAAATTCCTATCTTTTCCCGTCAATTCAGCATTTCAATTTCAATGGGTTACTTTTGAACTTCAAAAAAGCTCATTGATGGACAAATTGTCCATTAAGAAAGGATTTAATTGCCTTTTCGATAACTAATCTTAGGCGAATAATGAGAGCGTTCTTTTCTCATTCCGTCAAAGGAGTTGTCGTTATGACGTGGCAAATTTGGTGCTCAGTCGCCATTATTCTTCTCACGATCTACGCATTGGTCAAACGTCTTGAAACTCGCATGGTTTTGTTCCTTGCAGGTCTTGCAATGTGTTTGATTGCCGGTGCGCCAATGAATGCCTTTAAAGCTTTTATCAAAGGCATGACCAATCCGACCCTGGTCCCGGCCATTTGTGCCGCCATGGGTTTTGCCTATGTTGTCAATGCCAGTAAGTGCGATTTGCACTTAGTCAAAGCCTTGGCTAAGCCCTTGCGTAGCTTGGGTGCCTTACTCATTTTGGTTTGCACGGTGATCACCTTCTTGGTCAATATCGCCATCATGAGTGCCGCCGGTACCGCTGCCACGGTGGGTGCAACCTTTATCCCCTTGTTGATTCGTGCCGGTATCCGTCCGGCGGGTGCTGCTGCCGCTGTGGCCGGTGGCACGATGTGCGGTCTTTTGATCAATCCGGGCTGCGCTCACGACATCTACATTGCTCAAATGGCCAAGATGCCTTTGATGGACTTCATCGGCTGGGCAACGCCCTACGTTGTCGGCTTATTCATGATTTCTGCCGTTCTCTTAACCTTGGTGTGCGTCTTTAAGTACGGCGACCACAAGATGAGTGCTGAGGAACGTGCTCAATTGGAAACGGACTCTGACGCTGAAGACTTCAAGATTAATCCCATTAAGGCCATTGCACCGTTGGTGCCGATGGCCATTTTGATTGTCTCTGCTATCTTCTTCCCCAAGTCCGGTATCGAAGTAGTGACCTCCATGATCATCGGTGTGATTTTCATCGCCTTGATCACGATGAAAGATCCGGGCGGTTTGTCCAAGGACTTCTTTAAGGGGTTGGGTGCCGGTTACGCACAAGTCATTGGTTTGATCATCGCCGCAGGCGTCTTTGTTGCCGGCCTTCAAGCTACGGGTACGGTGAGCTCCTTCATTGGTTTCCTTAAAAACAGTAACGACATTGCTCGTTGGGGCGCCTCCATCGGCCCCTTCTTGATGGCCGTCGGTACGGGTTCGGGTGAAGCGGCTATTTGGGCCTTTAACCAAGCTGTGACGCCCGCTGCCGCTTCCTTCGGCATGGAACCTCACGGTTTAGGTCTTTTGGCAGCCATGGCCGGTCAGTTCGGTCGTACGGCGAGCCCCTTGGCCGGTGCCGTCATTATCGTAGCCGGTATTGCCAAAGTCTCTCCCATTGAAGTTTCTAAGCGCACGTTTGCCGGCATGTTTGTTGCCGTCATTGTCTCGGCTTTGATCTTGGTTTAACTCTCTCTTAACAAAATTGTTGGATGACTAAAATGTTTAAAAAATCTCTTTTAAGTATCGCTTTAGCTTCTCTTTGCGGCACGGCTGCTGCCGCTGATGTTCAAGTCTTCGGTTTCTTTGATCAAGGCGTGGCCTTCTTGAATGAACACCTCGCTGTCGGCATGGGTGGCCCTAACGCTGCTAGTCAAAAAGAACTCAATCCGGGTGAAAAATTGCAATTAGGTGAATTAAAGAATTCCTTTACGCAAGGCACGGGTAACGTCAACACGTTTGGCTTTAAAGCCAGCGAACAAATCAATGACGATTTGACGGTTGCTATCCATCTTGAACAAGGTTTCTTCTCTGATTCTGGCGAAGAGTACATCAAAGGCATCGGTTTTGAACGTGAATCAAGCATCGCTCTTAATTCCAAGAGCTACGGTCAATTAAAACTTGGTCGTATGCCGGCTTTGACGACGGGTTCCGGTACCACGGGTATCTTCAATAGTCGAGTCAATCCGTTCGGTGCCGGCTACGGCAACATGACGGGCGGTTGGAAGTTTGTGGGTACGTTGGCTTCTGCTCGCCATAACAACATGATTAACTACATCTCTCCCACCGTGAACGGCGTGACGATTCATGCTCAACACTCCTTTGGTGACACGAAAGAAGAAGCTCTTGAAGGCAGCACCGATGTGAACCGCTTTAGCGCTATCGGTATGACGGTCAAGGGCGAAAACTACTTCATCGCCGCTGCCGTTGATTGGTTGAAGATGGGCCAAAAGACGGGCGCTGTGACCGATGACTCCTATAAGGCGATCGTGGGCGGCCACTATAACTTCGGTTCCTTTAAGGCCTATGCCACGGCCGAATACATGAAAAACCTCCAATACATTGGCGGTTACTCTACGAAGGAATTTGCTGTGAAGGTTGATGGTCAAACGAAGACCAAGGGCTTTGACGGTTGGGCATTGTCCACCGGTTTTGATACCAACGTTGGTAAGGGCAAGGCCATGTTTAGCGTGGGCTACGGTCAAGGCGAAAACCAAAACCTTGCTGACAACAACGAATACAAGCGTATGAACGTCGGTATCGGTTATCGCTATCCGATGAGTAAGCAAACGTCGCTTTACGCTGTGAGCGGCTACTTCTGGGAAGATGCCGATTACATCGAAGACAACATCTACGCCAGCGAAGTGATCCTTGGTTTGATGCATCGCTTCTAATTGACTGTTCGTGCGGTAGGGGAAAGGTCCTTTACCGCACTTATCCAATGACAAATGGAGATAAAAGTAAATGCTCGGGTTAAAAATGACAAAGGCTGAAAAAGAACAACTCAGTGCGTATGCCGTTCTTGATCGCCATGATACGGCCTATTGGCTCTTTCGTATTAATGAAGCCAGTGTTGTCGGTAACGTTCGTCAAAATCTCTTAGACCGTTCTTTAGCCATTGAGATTCGAGAGGCTTTAAAGAGCATGGAATTTGATGCCGATAACGGCCAATGGACTCGACCGGAAGTTTATATCACGTTTGAACCTGAGCTTTTAAAGCGTGCCGGCATGACGGCTAGCGTTTTGCATGTGGGGCGATCCAGCCAAGACATGCTCTCAACAAGCAATGCCGCTCAAATGCGAGAAGGCATGCTTTTTGTCGCTAACAGTGTGGCCAACCTTATTGAAAGCTTTATGAAAAAAGCCGATCAATATTGGGACGGTTTGATTCCGCTTTACACGAACGGTGTTCAAGCGCAACCCAACCGAATGAGTCACTACTTGTATGCGCAAGCTGCTTCTTGGCAACGATTCTTAGAGCAACTCTTGCAATGCATCAAGCGCTATAACTTCTCCCCCATGGGGGCAGCTGTTTTAAATGGCTCCTGCTGGTCTTTGGATCAAAGTTATACGGCGAAGGTTTTAGGTTTTGATCGCGTGGGGGTTAATGCCTTTGATGCAGGACAATTGGCCGGTAACGATATGCCCGTTGAGATGGCGCAATTGGTTACGGCTGCCATGGTTCGCATCACGGGCTTTTTGCAAGACTTCTCCGTCCAGTACGCGCAAACGCGCCCCTGGATGACCTTTAATTTGGCAGGCAGCACTTATATATCAAGCGCCATGCCGCAAAAGCGCAATCCCGGCTTCATCAACAACTGCCGCCGTGATGCCTCGAGCGTCATGGCTGAAACGCAAAACGCCATCTTGCGCTCTCACAACTTGATGTTGGGGATGCCCGACGCTCGAGACATTTATTTGAACATGGAGTGGATCAAGGATGCCTTGAGCGTTTTAAATAATTTCCAAAAGGTGGTTGACGGTTTAACTCTCAATGAAGAACGTGCTTTGGAAGAAATCAATAGCGACTGGAGCTGTACGCAAAATATTGCCGATACGCTCGTTAAAGAAGCCAATCTTCCTTTCCGTTTGGGTCACCACTTTGCCAGCCACTTTGTAACCTGGGCCAAGAAAGAACAAGTTACTCCCATGACCGTGACCTATGAAATGGTTTGCGAGCAATGGGATGCATTTGTTGCCCAAACGGGTGAAGCGCAAGGGGAATTCCCGTTAACGAAAGAGGCCTTGATGAGCGCCATGGATCCTAAAGCGATTGTTCAAAACCGCTTAACGATGGGTGGCCCGCAAGAAGCTGAAATGCAACTTCAAAAGACAGAATTGGCAAAAACGCTTTGCCAATACCGTTGCCAGATCGATGCTATGAACGAGCAAATCGAAAAGTGCATTAAGACGTTAAGTGAAGATTTGGAAGCGTTGGTTTAAGAGAAAGGAAAGAAAACGATGTGGGATTTATTGTTAAAAGGCGCCACGGTGGTCGATCCGCTCAATCACTTTGAGGCCGTGGCGGACGTTGCGATTGAAAATGGGAAAATCGCCGAAGTGGGTGCTGATTTGCCGGCAGGATCCGCCCGTGTGGTTGAAGACTTCTCGGGTAAGGTATTGCAACCGGGCGTGATTGATTGTCACGTGCACTTAGCTGAAGACTGTGGCTCTCCTTACGGGATGCGCATGGTGGCAATGGCCGGTGTTACGACCTGCATGGACATGGCCGGTCCCATCGACAATATTTTAAAAATCATCCCTGAGTACGGCAGTGGCATTAACTGTGCCATCCTTCAGTACGCAGCGCCCGGTTTAACCATCGAAAGTAATAATCCGGATTTGGAACGTCTTCGTCGTTTTACGGATGAAGCCGTTACGGCCGGTGCCTACGGTGTAAAAATCTTAGGTGGTCACTTTCCGTTGACGCCTGAGAGCTCTGCCAACGTTATCCGAGTGGCCAATGAAAAAGGCGTTTACTCAGCTTGGCACGCCGGCACCACGGAGAATGGTTCTAATTTAAAGGGTATGAAAGAAGCCATTGAACTTAGTGACGGTTTGCCGTTTCACTTGGCTCACATCAATGCCTACTGCCGAGGCGCCGTGATGGATAACTTGGAAGAAGCCAAGCAAGCCGCCCAATTGTTAATTAAAAACCCTCAAATTTACACGGAAAGCTATCTCTCTCCCAAAAACGGGACGCGTTTGATGTGTGATTCTGAAGGTAACGCTGTCTCTCATGTGACCCGCAATTGCTTGCGTCAAGTGCAATTGCCTGAAAACAAAGAGGGGATTGAGAAGGCGTTTCTTGCCAATAAAGTTTGGGCCATTTATGACGCTGGTGGCTATTCGGACTTAATGACAGGCGTGGACGGACTTCAATATTGGCAGAAGAACAAGACTGACGTCAGTGCCATGTTTAATGCCAATCCTCCGATGCCGAGAACCTATTTGGCGCAAGCCAAGCGTGACGACGGTACCTTTGTGGTTGATTCGATTGCCACCGACGGGGGCGGTTTGCCCAGAAACGTCATCATCGATCACGGTTTATCCCTTGTTCGAATGGGCATTCTCTCTGTGTCGGAATTTGCGCTCAAGAGCTCTTTAAACCCGGCTCGCATGATGCACTTGCACAATAAAGGCCATTTGACGCCCGGAGCCGATGCCGATATCACGATCTACGATTTGATGACGCAAAAACCGGTCGCGACGTTTGTTAACGGCCAGCCCGTTTTGAAAAATGGTCAAATCGTCGGACGCAGTGCCACGGTTATCTGTTCTGAACGTGGCGTGAAGGCGGTTAAAGACAAGGGCATCGCAACCTATGTTGCCGATCCTTCTGAAGCATTCCCCACAAGATTAAAGATTTAAGCATAATCCATTGCTCCTCTAGAGAAAGCGCCCCAAGGAGAAATTCTTGGGGCGCCTATCTATTTGGGGAAAACGATGAGTTAGTCAATCGGTCGGTGAGCGGGGAAGAGCTTACCCCAGACTTTAAGGAAAACCTTAGCTAATTGGCCGGACAAAAGCGCCGTGATCAGCGTGCCTTCTCGCAACCCTACGATCGTCCCGAAACTCATCAAAGATAAAATGACCGTGATGGCGACTAAGAAAAGATCAAGTCCCATGCGCAAGTGACCAAAACTCCCACCCCAACGTTGCATGATGCTCAACACGAGCCCTTCAGGAGGAAGAATCGCCAAACGGGCAAAAACCATGGAGGCTACACCGAGTCCCGTAAATGTTGTTCCTAACAGAACCATCAAGATTTGATGGGTGTAAGTTTGTGGCACCATGACGGAGGTTATCATCATGGCCACATCGAAAATCATCCCGAAAATGAAACAAATTGGAAGCTGTCTGAAAGCTTTAATCCAGAAATTTTTATGATCGACCAAAATTTGAAGAATGAAAAAGAAAACGTTGGTCAGAAATACAAAGAAACCCATGGACATACCGGTGAGTTTCGTTAAAAGGAAAGCAAGTAAGCTGATGGTGCCTGTGCCCAGTCCTGCGTGAGTGACGGTGGCAATCCCCAAAGATAAAGAACAAAGCCCGAAAAAGAAGATGAGAAAACGAGCAATCATGGATGACCTCTTTTGCAAAAAAGGAGGTTAACCCATGAGGACTTTCTGTTCAATTCAAAATGACTCGGTATTAAGACAATTTAAGTAAGGGAAAATCAGAAGTCCTCTAACTGACTGAAAAGAAAAACGGCCCAAGGATAAATTCCAAGGACCGTTACTTCAAGGCAAACCTTGATTAGAACTTGTGAGTTAAGCCCATGTATGCTTGAACGAGTTCTGCCGTGCTTTCGCAGAATGCAGAGCAACCGAAGTTAACCTTTTGATAGGCATAACCGGCACCGGCATAGACTTCCGTGCGCTTGGAGAGCGGATAGACGTAGCGAGCAGAAACACCATAGTAATCGGCATCATCTTTATCTGCATACTCGGAGCTGCTTACTTCTGTATTGTTGTAGTAAAGACCAACGGTCATTTGACCTGCTGCGACGGGGAAGATGGTACCTAAGTGTACACCGTAACCCTTGGTCTCGGTGATATCTTGCTCATTTGTCCAATCATTCCAACCAAAATTGCGAGCACCGTCGTAGTACTGAATCAAAGCAAAGGTTTTGGCAAAACCGCAATCGTAGTTACCGCCAATATAGAAGGTATGAGCGTCGTCGCGGTTGGGGAGCTTTACTTCATCGGTTGCGAAGTTTTGGTATTCGTAGGCGGCGACCACATTCAAAGCTCCAAAAGAGCCCGTCACGGCGGCAGATGCATAGCGATCCGTGGAGGACTTGCCTTCCGTTTTATCAGAACCTTCAGGAGTGGAGTCTGTTTGGAACGAATATTGAACCGTGGCTTGAAGGCCTGCAACCATCGGAGATTGATAAGTCACCATGTTGTCATAGCGGCCTGAAATGTTAAGACCTAAGATGTAATTGTCGCCACCGTCGAAGGCTTCGGCCGTTGCATAGACCACGTCATAAGTACCGGCTGAAGAGGCAACACCACCCATACGACCGAAGGAGACCGTACCGTATTGAGTGTGAAGAGACAAAGAGGATTCACGGTTAAAGAGGCGATCGGAGTCACCAAACTCGCCCGTGTCAGAATTAAAACCGTTTTCAAGACGGAAACTCACCTTCGTGTTGTTGCCCAAGTCTTCGCTACCTGCGATCATCACACGGGAGGAGGCGTTTTGACCTGAAGCCATTGACCAATCATGTTCAGTTCTACTTCCTTGATAATCAGGATCGTGTGACTTGTTATCCCAATTGCTAAAGGTATACATAAGGCCGGTATCGACGACGCCGGAAATCGTGACGTCGGCTGCCATGGCAGAACCGGCAAATGCTCCGAGAACACAAAGAGCGGTAAGAGTCTTTTTCATTATTGTTTTTCCTAATATAAGAGAGAACAGGTAAGGCTGTTCGTTAAATAACTACCTTGGACAATAGCGTAACAAAACGGGGGGTTCGATTTCATAAGTAAAAAGGCGTAACTTGAATAATAAATAATGCTAAATTAAGGATAGTAGATTAGAAAAGCTTATCTTGTAATGTTAGTAGACAAAGATTGTGTTTGAGATTGAATGAATTTTTTATAGATAATTAGAGGTTAATATGGATACAAGAACGGCCGAACCCACAACTGTTGGAGAAATGCTTCGAGAGGAGTTTCTTAAACCTCTTAGCATTACGCAGGAGCAACTTGCCAAAGCTATGGGCGTAACGAGAACGGTTGTAAGTCAACTGTGAATGATCAAAGACAAATTACTTTGGATGAAGCTTTGTTTTTAGCTAGTTTGTTTGAGACCGATTCCAGTTTTTGGCTTAATATTCAAGCTGCTCACGATCGTTGGGTTATTCGTCAAAAAAAGTAAAACTGCTTAATGTAAAGCCATTGGTTAATGGACTACCTTATCTTAGCCTAACATAATACGTTGCTCGACCACTGCCGTCTCGTTTCAAATCCCCCTGCTTAACCAATTGCCTTAAAGCACCTTCAATAGAACTTATACTCAAAGACGGACATTGATCACGAATATCCTGTTTCTTAAATTTCCCTATCTTTGATTCAACAGCCATCTTGACCATTTCATAAGCCGAGAGTTTATCTTCAACGAGACTAAAACGTTCATCAAAATCTTTATAAGCTGCCAAAATCGTCCCAAGCAGGTATTTGATAAAGGGGAGTGGATCTTCGCTACCCTCGTGCCAGCCAGTTTGAGATCGATTTAACGAGTCATAGTAAAGATTTTTACTGTTGGCAATTTTTGCTTCGAGTGAGATGTATTTTCCAATCTGAAATCCACTTCGATACAAAAGGAGAGTGGTCAACAACCGACTCATACGGCCGTTGCCATCATTGAACGGATGGATGCAGAGGAAATCGTGGATAAAAATGGGAATGACAATCAAAGGTTCGATTTCAAAGTTGCCAATGACTCGGTTGTATTCTGAGCAGATAGTATTTAACGCATCAGGCGTTTCATAGGGTGCCAACGGCGTAAAGAGTATTTCCGAATGTCCATCAGGGTAGGTTGCACTAATAAAGTTCTGAACGTTTTTAGTTTTACCCGCTAACGGATTGTTCAGATGGCTGTACATCATCTTATGCAGTTGAAGAATGAAATTTTGACTGATTGGTATTGCATCAAAATTATCGTGAATAAGGTTTAGAACATCTCGATAACCTGCAATTTCTTGTTCATCACGATTTCTAGGCGTTGTCTTGTCTTCTACCAATTGTCGTATACGTGTACTGGTCGTCACAATCCCTTCAATCGCATTAGAGGCTTCAGTACTTTGAATCTTTGCGATTTCTACCAGTTTCTCAAGTTGATAAGGACGTTGTTTAAGACTTAATTCTTGCTTTCCTGCATGACGATAGATGGCAGCAACAAGGCTTAACACATCAGAATCCCATTTTTGATTCTTAAGGTCAGCGTAGTGAAAACTTCTCATAAAAAAAGCCCTTATTTAAATATTGTTTCCCTTAAATAATATATGGTATTAAGGGAAAAGTGTACTGTTAAGGGTTTTTCAAATGTCTTTTGGATAGGAAAATAGCTTGTTTCCAAGATAAGAGATACAGAATTAATTCAAACTAAATCGAAGTACTTTCAAGTGATTAGGAACCTCGACATCACTTGTCAGTACCCATTGAGTAGGCACATTATCATCTTCTTCTGGCTCGGGGAATGGTGTATCACCATCAGTAAAAATGATGCAAACATCGGCTAGAGGTTCATTTTCGTTTACCCATTGAGTGATTTTTCGCATATCCGTGCCACCACCTCCAATGGACTCAAATTTAATGGGTACATCATCTAGCGTGTATTCATTAATGCCACAGATTTCAAAATCGCACCACAGTACAGTAACGCTTTCAGGACGACACTGCTCAAAAATGTCGTTCAGGTGAGCAGCAAAAAATGCTAATTCCTCTTCAGTGATTGACCCTGAGGAATCTATACCAACAATGATTTTGCCCATGGATGGGAAACGGGCCGTTGTCGGCAGGTAGACGGAAAATCGACGATTGGGGCGTTTCCATGATTGCTCTTGGTCAACAAACCCTCTCATAAACTGTAATAGTGACTCGTACCATGGATAACTTTCCTCCATGACGAGATTTTCAACACGTCTTAAGAAATGACCGTAGGCTTCACTTCGACCTTTTGACCGGAGGCGAGCGAGTGTGAGAGCTTCGGATGTGTTTTGCTTTTCGGAAATTTCGACAGATTTTCGTTCACTCTCGTTGAGCTTTTGTCCGAATTTTTGGCGTGCATCTTTTAGCGGATCGCTGTTGTCGATTGGCTTATCTGCATCTCCGTCATTGATGATGTCGGCGCCGTCATACCATTGTTGTTTGACTTTTTTGTCTTTTAATAACTTTTCGTAAACCTTATCGGCGCTCAATTGATTGGCATCGGGGTACAGAACACAGGATTTAATCGGAGTGCCGATGTTAAGCGCGATAAGCGTTTCGTTAATGACGGCGTCGCAGGCAATATTCCATAACTTGTGATCACGCTTTCCCTTACGGAACGAATGTTGATACACAATATGAAGAATTTCGTGACACAAAACAAAGATGAGTTCTTGAGTCGTAAGAATTTCAACGTATTTTGGGTTATAAAAAATCTGCCCACGCGCATCCATCGCGGTTGTTAATATCGTTTTATCTTCAAGCAGGGGGTATTTAAACAACAGTGTGCTAAAAAAGGGCTCAGTCAAAGCCAATGCCATGCGAGCAGCACTGATTTTGTTTTTAGCATTTCCCATAGAGCATACCTTCTAACATAAGAGGCAAGATGTTTATCGGGGTTAATAACCAAGTGTCGTTAAGTTGAGTGATTCGGCCAGTTCAAGCATCCCGGGACTTGAAACGAGTCGAATTCTGCCTTTGCCCGTTAACATCTCTCTCATTGCTACGGCTTGAAGCTCTTTTGGAACCCGTGTGAGATAAATACAAATGGCGTCAACGTCGGATTGAGTCGTTGTTTTTTCTTCAACAATTGAGGTGAGTTTCATAACCGTGGCCCATAAAAGACTGTTGTCTTTAGGAACTTTGTATCCTGATGGGTTATTCAATAAAGCCTTCATGTCCGGTAGGCTCTTGTAAATCTTTCGGAAAGCGGCATAAGTTACGGCAGCGCCTTCTCCCACATCGCCCGTAATGTGCTCTAGATAAAGAGAGCCGTCATCGTCTTGAAACTCAGGCGTGTAACTAACTTTTTCCCATGCTCGTGGTGTGGGATTGGTTTTACGTTTGGGGTCAAAATCCGATAAAAGTTTTGGCTGAAACTGTAAGAACTTAATCAAAATATCATCGATGTTATTGCGTTTAGCCCAAACCACCCAATCGTCAAGATTTTCTTCAAAATTCAAGCATCGAATACGATTACCTAATTTTGTTGACAAACGATTGGCCCCAGAGCGATCCTCAACGCGATTGCCTGTTGCAATAATGAAAAGCTGGTCGCTGAGTTTTAAGTTCCCAGCATATCGATCAAAGATGATGCGGCACAAGGGATTTTGCATGGGCATCGGTGCATCGGACAATTCCTCAATGATGAGTACACAAGGGCCAACGCCGTGGCGCAATCGATAGAATTCTTCCGGAGGCAACCACTCATTAAAAAGCCCCGAGTCATGACGAAAGGGGATCCCCATAATGTCCACGGGATCTCGAAGTGAGGGATTAAATTCAACGATTTGTTCATCAGAAATCTTAAAAGTTTCTTTGAGAACGCCAGCGACTTCTCGAGCGCAGGCCGATTTGCCACCTCCGGGACGACCTTCAATGAAGGGGACAACTTGGTGGCCGTTAGGGGCCATGAACTGGGCAATAATGGTTTTCTTTAAATCCGAAAAATGCATGATAGATTCCCTTTAATTATTGAACGTATCGAGATTGAGGTTAAAAGTCCTGATAATCAATGATCTAGAAAGACAACTCTTCTTAGTCGATTTGCATCATTGTCCCAAAGTGCCGTAAATCGAGGCGAAGGGGCACTGCCGGAGATCGGAACAGCATTGCACTCAACCAAAGCATTTTCAGAAAAGAATCGCCTGGTTTTACTTTCGTTAAGGTATCTCGGTGAGAGTTTTGTACGACTTTCTAACTCTTCGATAACACTTTCTGCGTTTTCTCCGTCTCTGAGGATCGCTAAGATGGGCGATTTGACAATGGCGTCCGCCAATTGATTTGTCTCAATGGTTTTAGTCAGAATAATCGTCTGAGTGGCTTGGCGATCGGTGATATAGCCATCGTGAATAAAAGAGGCATCGTGATTAAGCACTTCAATAACATCGTCTAAATCATCGCGGATAGCTCTTTCGTTCGCGAAATTCGTAAGAGCAAAAAGGTCTTGATGAAAGATGAAGCGATTGTTTAATCCAAGGTTTTCCGATAATTGTTGCGTTTGCATTTGATTATTTTCGATGTATTTAACCGTTCGCCAATAATCATCAGCAGTTAACTCTTGAGTTCCAATGTGGAATTTTTCTGTCTCAAGAGGGCCTGTTTCAAAGCTTCGACTTTGATTGGAGCAGTTAAGCACCCAGCTGCGCTCGAGTGTCAGGCGATTATCCTTAGTTGCGTACATTTCAATGACAACGCCAATATTTTCAGCTAAGAGATCGTTGCTGAGTGTCAGTAATGAACTGGTTTGAATCTCCTGAACGTTATTGATGGTGCCGTTGGGTTTCGTGGGTTTTCTTGCCTCTCGCTTTTTGAGCTTAGAAAGATCGGAAAAACTTTTCCTTCTAATTTTTCGAATACGAAAGATATGTGAAAGAGTTCCGTAACGGTTTAGTTCAAAAATTTTCTTCGTGTCGATATCAACCAATTCGGTTACATTGCGCTCATAAATGGGTTCAACATTGGGCAGAAGTGGATGGGCCTCAATGCAACGATGTCTGACGATTGTAAATGGCAACCTCTTGAACTGATTGAAGTCGTGTTCTGGCGCATCATGATCGTCAAAATGGGAGTTAAGAAAGCGTTTAACGCGATTGAAAACTTTCTCATTAAATGGGCGTCCGAACATACGCATTTGCCAAACAGCAATAACGTCATTAATCGTGCAGCCCGATAGCATATCGATATTGGGAATGTCGATAAAGCCGGTGTAGGAGGCTGAGTACCAAGGATATTGAGTTAGCAGGATATTTGGCAGTAATAATTTCACGGGTGATTCGCCCTGCACTGTAGAAATGAGGGCGGTGGCATTGTTTTTGTACCATACAAAACCGACGCTTAGGTCTTTTTCTAAACTTGTATGAAGTTTTTTGATTGCCATTTTTTTGTAAGTTTTAAAAGAAGATTCATTTTTATTGATTAGAAATATAGAAGTTACAGCGTCAAATATTGACGCAAGGTGTTGAAGAAATTTTGGGAATTGAATCGATTGTAGCGTAAGAGTTTTAGGCAATTGGATCTGTAGAACATCTTGTTATTTAACAAAATGGGATAGACAAATTCAGTGGTTTCATGGGAGTCGTTAATCAATCCCATTTTTAATAAACTGGATGAAAGGGGAGGGCGTGGTTAATGCTTTTGATGTTCAATTGAATAGAACACGTTGGAAGATATCGATTGAGAATTAATGTTTTTACAAGGGGCAGTGGCGTGACTTAGCGTAATGCGCAGATTGATTAAGCTTTCACAACATTAGGCTGTTGAATTAAACGTAATAGTAAAATAACAAGAAAGGAGCTCCTAATGATGGAAATCAATTAAGAGCTCCTTGAACTTATTAACGAATATAAAAAAGCAGTTATTTACAAATTCAAATAATCCTCATCGGATATATTATCATGAAGTTTTTTAACTCGACTCATGATGAATTTACTCAAATCTGTTTCGCCTTGAGTTAACATCATTTGGATGATTTCGGCTCTCATCCAATTGTCGCCGATTAAGTTGTCTTCGCTCTTATCAATCCAAGACCACCATGGCCACTGAGTATTGCCCTTAGACCATCGAAAAGTGTCACTCATAACTTCAGCAAGTTTTACCGCAACATCATTACTTCGGCGATCGAATTGTCTCCACTTAACTCCCCAAAGCATATTTTGCATTTCTGGGTTATCGGCTTCGAATCTTAGAGCCCAAAGGCCATGATTAGCTTTATTAAAGTAGAAATCAATGCCTCCATATCTCTGACGTAACGATTCGCTTCGAATAACTTTTATGTCATCCCCAAATTCTTTTTGTACTTGTTTTGTTAATTCTTCCAATAAATTCATTTCGGCAGATTCGATCAAGGCATCAAAGTTATTGCGAATTTCTAAAACTGCAGCAATTTTATCTAGATCATTACCGATAGATTCAATAAGGAAATTATTTGGCACGGTGACCTCTCCACAAATGTAGGATCGAATATAAAGAATCATGCATTCAACAAATACCCGAACTTTTTCAGATTTAATTTGAGGTGTGCATCGATTAAGTGTTTCAGCAAGGTTTTTAAATGTGTAATTAACAGTTAGCTCTCTGGTCTGCTCTCGCTCTTCATCTGAGTTTCCTAAACTGTCTTCAGATGGTTCATTTTGAGATAGGTATACAAGTAAAAACTTGGTTTTCTTCTCTTCTCGAACCCATTTTGCATAGTCCGCCAATTGATTTGTCTGATCCGCCGCTCCATATGCTTTATTTTCAATCGCTAGGACAGCGTCTTGAGATTTAATGACTATATCAATTCGCCGATTATCTTTGATGGTATATTCTGTTGAAACATGGATAGATTGTTTAAAACTAGGAACGAAGATTTCATGTCTATTAATTGATTCCCTGCCGTTTAGTGAATTTAAAAAAGCATCCAAAAATAGTCTACCTTGACAATGAGTTTGAGCAGGATCTAGTAAATATGAAAGTACGTTTGAAATGGTATTTTCATTGGGTGAAAACAGTTCAAAAATTGAGAAGTCTTCGGATGTGAAACACTGATAGCGTTTTTTTATTGAATCAGTTGTTTTTCTTATCGCAGAAACTTCATTCAGGAAAATATCAATTTCATTTTGATTCATTTTTGCTCCATGAAATTTGACGAAAAGTTTTCTTTTGACAATTTATTCACTGACTTGACTAAGAGAACTTATAAAGGGCATTTTAGCTTAACGTAATGAAGAAGCATGATTATTTCCGACTCTTGTAGCTTAAAACACTTTATTTGAACATTTCTACTACTCGAGAATTTTATGTAGCGTTTGTGTAGACAATGTGTATACAGTTAGGATGTAATATGTGCAATAATATTGGTGTAACTTTCAAGGGAGAGTGAAATGGTAAATTTGAATATTCGAATTGATGATGCATTAAAACATCAAGCAGAACATATTTTTTCTGAACTTGGTTTATCAATGTCTGCAGCCACAACTATATTTTTTAAACAAGTTGTTCGTCACAACGGGATTCCGTTTGAGTTGAAAGTTGACCCATTCTTTAACGACTACAATCAAAAGCGTCTTTTAGAAGCTAAAGAGCGCATGTTGAAAAGCGGAGGGGTAGAACACAATTTGATTGAGGATTCAGATGATTAAGTCTTGGGATGATTTTGCTTGGGAAGATTATTTGTATTGGCAAAAACAGGATAAGAAAACTTTAAAGAGAATCAATCAGTTAATTCAAGACATTGATCGGAATGGTTATATGGGGATTGGAAAACCCGAACCGCTAAAGGACAATTTGCAAGGCTTTTGGAGTCGACGTATTGATGAGACAAATCGTTTGGTTTATCGCATTATTGATGGTCGAATCGAGATATTGCAATGCAGAACGCATTATGAACGGTAATTGTTAATAAGGATGCTAGGTTAATGCCCTCAAGATTTTGTTGATCAGAGGGCATTTCCTATTTTAAAGCTTGCCTTCATCAATGTACTTGACGACTTTTTCGATCATCTCAATAACGTACCTAGAGAGTTCTTTATCGTTATCATTCAGCATCATTTTAACTATATCTGGAGTGGCCCAATTGCGAGTCTTGTTGTGTGAAAAGTCTGCCCAGTTCCACCAAATCCAATTGCTATAGTCTGTCCAGCCCTTCCCTAGGCATTCCTCAAACATGAGCGAGAGTTCACTCTTTATTACTTCATCATTTCCTAGCCAGCGAATACCCCAAAAAACATCAGTTAGATTTGAATATTTTGATTCGATGGTTAAAAGCCCAAGAGTCACGGTGCTTAGCATTTTTGAATTGAAATTGAATACCTCCATAGCCGTTACGTGAGAAATATTCAGCAGTCACAGTTTCTTCAAAATGCTCCTTCAGTTGCTTTTGTATGGTTTTACTAAACTGATTTTGAGAACACACTAACATTTCGTGGAAATTGTTGTGTATCTCAAATACAGCTCTTAACTGTTGATAGTCATTTTTAATCAAATCTAAAAGCCATGAGTTATTCATATCTATTCCACAAAGATGAACTCGGATATACTTTATAAAATCTTGGACAAAAAACTTCAGTTTTTCACATTCTGGGGTAATTGATACATTTTCTAAAATTTCACATAGTTTTCTTAGGGTTAGGTGAACAGTTCGTTTGGTGGTCAACTCAGAATCGCCTAAGGTGTAAGAACTTGGATACTTTTCAGACAGATAAACAACAAGGCCTCGCTCTTTATACTTTTCAGCTAGCCAAGTCGCATAATTTTGAATTTGGCAATCTCCGTCCTTTGCTCCATTTGATTTGTTTTCAATTACCAACCCATAATCTTTTCCCTCAATAAAAATATCAAATCTTCCTGAAGTCGTAGGGTACTCTGTATGTACCTTAACAAAATCGTCAAATTTTAAATTAATATGTTTTTCGTCATTGATAGAATGTACTTGGTTTAAATGTGATACGAGAGCATCCAAGAAAAGTGAGGACTGTCCGTGAGGAGCCGACGGATCAATCAAGAACGATAATGTTCTTGAGATTGTCATTTCATCGATTCTAAATAAATCAAAAGAACAGAAATTGTCTGTCTCAGTGTGCGTAGGAAGAACATCAGCAGCTTTTTGGAGAAAAACTTTTAACTCTTCGTTAGTCATAATAAATTGCTGTAAAACTAGTTTTGATTGACAACAATCGTATCATAATCAACAGTCTTGGTACATTTGTCGATTTTCATAGAGAATAGTAACTGGAGTTACCTTCAACCTATTGATATTCCGACTTATTTCGCATCAATAATCTTCGACTAATTGCTCGCTTATTGCCATCATTTCGATAGAGTCGAATTTCGGGTAACTGCATGGAAATTTCTTCGTAGAAATTGCAGCGTTGATATCTCCAATTAAATTCAGAATACGGGAGTCGGCTTGCTTTAAACAGTCCCGGATGTGACTGAATCCAGCGTTTAAAGAATTGTTCTTCTCCGTTATGCGTGGCGACAAAGAGTTCGTTATCGACTTCGCAGACTTCGAGACCCACGGCCAACGCTTCATTTTTTGCGCATTGGGCATACATTGCATTGGTCTCTTCATTGTCAAAAAGCTTAGGTTTCTTAAGGCGGAAAACGCTTTGAAGATGGTTACGGTTTCTAATCATTGTCTGCGTTGGATAGGTAGTAAATAGTTCCGAAAACTCTTCATCAAATTCAACACCAAGACAGGTTCCCCACATCGGAGTTAAGTAATCATGAAAGACCTCGCCTAAAACATAGTCGTTGAGTTCATGATTTTTAAGGCGCGTCTGACTCTTAAGAAAGCGAGCAAGCTCTCGCGTTTTATGTAGTACAACGCCGGCAAAGATTCTTAAAGAACTCTTGGGTAGAGAGTATGCAAAAGTGGATGGATAGATTAAAAGCTTTCTCGCGATTTGATAATTGGGATTCGATAATGTAACTGCAGACTTAAATCGATCAAACCAACGAAAGTTCGCTAGTCGTGCGCCATTGATTTGACTGACATACTCGAACGCATTGGTTTTAACGCTTTTGATTTGGTTATTCAGTCCAATGGCTTGCCAAATTTCTTCTTCTTCTGAGGCATCTATGCTTTGCATGATAGCAATCAGGTCGATTTGTGACAGATAGTCAGCCATTGTCCACATCTCCAGCGTAGCAAGTTGGTGTAATGCGGTTTGAGTGTCAGAAGAAATTGAAGATAAGTGACTTGTTATCAACATGGAATTCCTCTTAAAGTTTTATCAAAAACGACCCAAAGGCGAGACTTTTTCGCAATCGGAGCATAGCGACGGTAAAACTCACCCACTAAATAATTAACAAACAGACCCTCAGGTATTTCAATGCGATTACCTAATGCGTTTTCTCGAACGATTTGTCGTCCACGAACGGTCGCAATGGCAGTGACAATGAAGCAAACGCTTTCATTGATACTGTCTTGATACTTGAGAGGCCGATAGAAAAGTTCATAGGCCAAGCGATAATTAACGTTTTCGTTTCCAATGAAAGATCGAAGTGTTTTGACGTCATAGGCGTCAGTCTGTCTATCACTTATCAAACTCAATATCGGTCGGTTCGTTGTGTCATGAACTTCGTGGACTTTGTTAATGACGCCGATTGCTTGCCAAATTTCCCGATCGTTTGCACCGTTCTTAACCATGAGTTCAATAACATCCATCAGAAAAGTAAAACTATCAATCTCACGATGCTCGGCTGTTAAAACAACCCATCGAAAAAGAAGTTTTCTGACGTCTGACGTTAATGTGGCAAATTGAGAAACTTCTGTCATTTAGAGCTCCTCAATCATGGATGAACTTTCGGGTTGAAAGCACAATCGACGTTTGCCGGTCTTTAATGCGTGCTCTCTTCGAATAAGACGGACAATGAGCTCGGTGTTGGTACCACTGCAAATACCAAACGAAATACGGTCGTAGTTCCAAGAAAGATCCGTGTACTGTTTGGCTGATCGCCGAACCATCCAAATAGGGGAACGTGTTTTGAGAACACCGTCATCCACGAGCGTTGCAAGAAACTTTTCAAGTGCTTCTTCATCGTGAGCATGCGCTGCTATGTAGAGCATTCGGTCAAAACAGGCAGTTTCAAAGCCCGAGATCCTCGCCAATTGCTCAATGTGTTGCGTAAGCGTTTGGTTAATTTTCCCCAGCGTCCAATCGGTATTTGTTCCTGAAAAGACGATTTCATAGACTCCGCGATTTTCATTTCGGTGATAAATCTTTGGCATGGCGCTCGGAGCGAGGGTCTTAAAGCATTCCTTAAAGAGTTCCCACAAGTGAGTTTCTTTCACAATGGGGCCGTACTCGAGAAAGACTTCATAGAGAACACCAGCGTTCATGGGTTCTAGGGGCAAAACCCGTTCGCCATCGTGCGGAAGGTACTCCACCATGTGCGTGATTTTGGAAACAATCAGACAAGCACAAACCTTGATGACCGTAGACGGTAAACTTTTGATGTCAACCGGACGAGGATCTTCAAGGAGATTTTTGCTCAGAGCATAGTGATAGCGGAAAAGTTCAAAATTATGGATTTCCGGTGCCCAAGGGTTGCAATCATTCATCGTTTGATCATTGATTGCTTTGCAACTTGTGAGACATAACGCCAACCAAATCTCATCATCGGTTGCGTTAACCGATTGTAAGAGACGAAACAGATGCACTTGGTACTGCATGTCAAATGCAATTTCACTATCCCACAGGCAACAAAACTGTTCAATCAAGTGAAGTTGATCGTGCGTTAGAACGGAAAATTGCGAATATTTCTTCATGACGAGTCCCTTAGATTTAACTAGAAAAGTCTATCGTCACATCCTTCAGTAATTGACGCTAACTCTTCTCCCGGAGCAACGTCAAAACGCTCGTATTTCACGGCATTTACTCGAGAGCAGAGGCGATCATAAATTCCGTCGATATTGAAAAGGTTGCATCGTTGATACTTCCATTGAGCTTGTCTTGGGCAAAACTCAGAAACCTTAAAACGAAAGGCCTTCTTTTCGATCCTCCAATCGGCAACTTTCTTAGAGAGCCAACGCTCAAACAAGTCTTCATCACCTGCATGAGCTCTAAAATAGATATGACCATCCATCTCGGCGACCTCGGCTCCGAAGTTCAAGGCTTGTGACAAAATACCCATGCTCAATAACTCGGTGACTGCTTCACTTTTGTTTGTTGGAACTGCTAGAAGATAGACAGGGCGATCTGAATCTGTGGTGAACCGCTTATTACCTGAAGCACTGACAGTGAGTTTTGTTGTTGCTATTGATTGAAGAGATTGGTCAAATGCTGCCCAAAAGCAACTCTCCTTCATCCAGGGGGCATAGTCGTTATAGAGTTCTTGAATCCATGTATCAAACGCAGGACTTGTTGTTGCTTTAGGGATAAGGTGAGAGACATTTTTTGCCAACTCTTTGACATTAAAGGTGGCAACACTGGAGAAAACAAATCGGGCTTTACCGGTAATCAATTCGGTGACTTTCTTTGGATTTCTTAAGAGTTGTCTTTCGACACAGAGGTCTCGATTGGCAATAGAGGAGACTTTCACAGAATTAACGAGACGGGGATCATGATGCCGCTCCATTAAGTCTGCCTTTGAAAACAAAACAATTGCTTCCCAAATTTGTTTGTCGCTGGCGCCAAGCTCCGTCATTTGACGAATGAGTCGAAGGGTGCCGTCCATAACTTGATGAGAAAGTTTTAATGCGCAAAGTTCATCCAAAATGGCGTAGGCTTCAGGCGTGATGTCTTTAAAATGGGGCGTTATATTCATGTCGGTTCTCAGGTTTTGACGAATGGGTTAGTGCAAAAGATTTTTAAAGTGCAACGCAACTACATCAAGCGGGCATCCGATTTTTAAGCCGTTGCGGATAGACTCACAAAGGAAAATAGGCCCCTTAAAGTAACGGTTAAAGTGCTTTCGAGTCCAATGAAAGTCGATGTATAGGTGTTTCGAACGTGAAATGTGTACGTCAGGGAAATGTGCCTGAAGTTGCGTCATGAGGCGTTCAAGAATCACTTCATCTCGAATAAGCTCTGTGAAATAGACTTTTTGACCGTCAAAAGCAATCTCAATGGCTGCCGCATCAGCAATGCGAACAATCTTGGCCAGGTCATCACATTCGTTGTCTTTGATCATGGCAACATAGATTTGACGGTATTTTTGAAAAAGCATGGGTTCTAACGTGCAAAAAGGCAATGCGTTGCGCAGGTAAGCTAAGTACCTATCAAACAAACGTGTCTTTTCGACAATCGGAGCATAGTGCGATAAATGCTCGAACTCACCGTTATAAAGGCTTGATAGAGCATGACCGCCTCTTTGCAGTTCTTCGCAAAACTTCTTGGCACGAGTCGTAGCTACAGCGGCAACAACGAAAAGAACACTCTCTTTATCATCGATTGTGTGACTTTTGGGGGACTGAAGCAGCTTTTGAGCGCACATAAAGTCCAGTGCCTCTGAAACATCAAGGTTGGGTAATTCACTGATTTCATTGACTAAAGCAATGCTTTGCCAGATTTCGTGTTCCGTTGCGCCGGTATCCAACATCAAACTCACGAGATCGAATGTTTCAGATAGTTTTCCAATGTCGTTGGCATCAACAATCGGGAGTTGATGAATGAGATTTAAAGTTTCAGGCGTTAAGGTCGTTAAAAATCTACTGTGTAGCATGAGGGATCTCTTGGGGTTAGTGAGGGAGTTTAGAAAACTTCGAAAATTCAGTGCATTGCGTCATGACTGTTTCCTTTTGATGCAATAAATATAACGCCTTATCTGTCAATTATTGATGTATTGTCGGTTGGGTCCTCTTAGCTTTAAGGACGACTTCGTAACGGTTGTGGAGGCGGTTGACGAGATCGTAGATTTTGTAAAAATTCGGTCGGTCATACTGCCACTTCCACTCGGGCTCAAGAATATGAATTTCATGAAACTCAGAGCGCACTTCTTGAGAAACTTTGAGAACCCATGCGTCTAAGAAGTCTTCTTCTCCGAAACGAGCCGAGACGTAAAATTCATGGCGCCTTGAATCATTGAGTTCTAAACCTAAAAGACGGGCTTCCTCCCAATAGTGGCGTGCCAGTCGTCCCCACAAATCATCAAAAAATGCATGAAAAACCTTTTTGAGACGAGGGCTTTGATGAGGCTCATACTCGTCTACATTGAATAAGCTTCGATAACATCGGTCAAAGTCGTTCCAAAATGGTGTCTTTTTCATCCAGGGGCTGTAAGTTGAGTAAAGATCACTCAAAATAGGAGCATTAATCTGATGCTCAGACTCGTTTTTCCAACCATTAGCTGAAGGATGATTGAAAAGATATTGAGTGCGAGCTGTCACTAGTGCGCCAAAGACCATTGAACTATTACTGATTAGGTCATTGTCTTTGATGTTACGAGGGTCTTTAAGGAGACGCCTTGCATTGATGAAATCAACATCGCCTTGTTGAAAATGGTCTTTGACCTCTTTCCAGCGAGAGTCTGCTTGCGTTTTAAGTTCCGAATCAATGGCAAGCGCCATCCAAATCTCTCGGTTACTGGCGCCGTACTTGTTCATCAATTCAATGAGATTGATGAGATTAGGCAAGTTGAAGCGATTGGATTTCGTTAAATAAGTAAAGCGTTCAATCAATCGCAGAACATCGATTGTAAGTTTTGAAAAGTCTGCAATTTCTGACATGGTTATCTCCGTAGTTCAATAATGATCTTAGAAATGGCGACGTCATTTTCTGTCGTGCGAGATGACAAACGTACGAGATATTCGTATCAATTTTGTTGCGTCAAAAAATGACGCGACAGGCGAAACAATTCACCTGAAGAAATTGGATAGGAATCCGAAATGAAGGCCAAGAATCGCGTTAAAACTTACTACAGTCAAGCAATGGCAGCTGAAGCTTTTGATCTCATGTATGACTGGCGCCGTCAATCAAAAGACTTTAGTCGCGTTGATAAGCGAGATCGCTTTTGGGTGCGATATGACTCTTTGGATAAAAGAGAAGCACACCGATACAAAGCGCTTTGTGAGAAGCTCCATCAATACTGTCCCTTTGAAGAAAATCCGCTTTATGAGTCGGATAGAAGTCTGACCCCCGAGGGACGCTACATGATTCAAAGCAATAAGTACTATCGCATTGTGGGCGTCGTGACGGGCGAGATTGAAGCGATGAAGTTAATTCCTGCCCATCGTGTCTATTGGTGCGAAGGGCGACTTTATCAAATTGATGATAATAAGCCGATCGCTATGTACATTCTGACAACCGACGATCAACCGGAAGATGCTTGGCAATGCGCTATGTACAACCGCTCGATGTTGAGCGTCATGGGGCAAATTCAAGAAAAGGATTGTCCGGCGGAGAGCAAGTTAACCGAAATACCGGTGTATTCCGTTGACGAAGGAAAGACTGAGAAGATTTGGTTGAAACGAATCAAGGAAATTTCGGCCTGTTTTGTTGGTCGCTCTAAATCAAAGAAAGGGGAGTTATCATGATCGGTCGCAATCATTCGAAACGTCCACGCTGTAATTGGCGTCGCCATTGGGTTTTTGATGTGATTAAGGAAGAACGTCGTCAAGAGAAAAGTGATGGTGATCCCCATAGAGTCTCAAGTAGATACTGTTACATTGATACTGCGTTTGACCTCACACAACTTCCCAAAAAATCCTCGATTAAGACAATGAATGAGACGTTGTTGTCATATTATTTAGACGCAAGCATAAAGGGTTTTAAGGCAGAGGATTGTGTAATTTCTGACGATACGCTTTGGATTAAAAAGTCCAATGATTACTCCTTTGTATCAGACATTTTGGGCGGAGGAAGTTGTTTGCATGAAATTTTCTTTACCTCTCACGTTGTTACAGAAGATTGTGAGCAACAAAAGAAAGCCGAAATACTCGTTTTTTATCAAGGACTTTACCTCTATTCAACCATTGGCAAATATTTGATGAAAGTGGCTAAGTGCAAAGAAATTGATATTACGAAAGTCGATGAAACTCACATGAATGTCCATGTTCGTGCCTCTGCCGTGCCAGGGCCCGCGTCAGCAAAACGACTCAATCAAATGAAAGTTATTGAGAGGATTTTGGGCTTATTAGACAAGGACTTTAAGGAGTCGTTCATTTATCGTCATCGATTGGCACCGATGGTGCATTTCCTTCAAGTTGAGCTTGATAAGGAGACGATGACACTTAAGTTTTCGTTTTCTGATAATCCCAAGCCTCATGGTGAGATTCATAAAGTGGTGGCGGATTATGTTTCGGAGTTAGAGTATGAAGCAGTGGAGTAAATTACAGAAACGGATCTACAACATTTTGGATCCGAAATTGGATTTGCAGATCCATTGTGTTGTGTATCGTCATGATGGTTTTTGCGGTGAGGAATATGTTCCAAGGTACTTTGTTACGTTATCTGGAGAAATCATCTTCGATTTTCCGAAAAATTATCCAGTTTCTTTACAGCAGCCCTACGAAGAACGAGAAAAATGCTTTTGGAGTGCTGTTAGCGAAATTTCCGAAACTTTGGCGAAATATTTGAATGCCGGACGGGAGGAACGAATGACAATGACGGATTATTGGGGAATTATTGACATTATTCGTGCGGCCGACAGACGAGTAGGGGCTAGACAGTGGAACAAGTTATATGAGATCGGGTCAAAGGAAGCAAAAATGGTAATCGAATCGAGGAAAAAACACAGTCTCTCTTAATTTTTTATAACGGTGATGTTGAGGAGATCATTAGCAAAAATGTTAATTCTTATTCTGGTAACAGTAACGCGGAAAGTAACAAACAAGATGACGGGAAATCATCATAAAATTAAACTTTTGCTTGAAAATTATTTGACGATTCACAAATTTGAAAGATGGGAATTTGATCGTGTAGCGGCAGGTTTAACAGATCGAGGCTTTTCTAGTTAGCATTGCGAGAACTTCTCTAAACAGGGACTGCACGCGCTATTAAAAACACATAAACTATTATCTGAGGAGATTCTCAAGCCCTCTCATCGATATAAACGTGACGTTTTAAGTGGACTTTAAATGTCAGTTTTAACGCAAGGCGTCATCAAACAACAAGTAGCTATCATAAGGAGTTTTCAATATGGATATCAAATTAAATACAGTCCTGAACTTAACTAGTGATGAAATCAAAAACAGCAAAATTGAACTCAATATGGTTGCTGGCAGTGATGGCAGTCGACTTCTTGATGTGTGGTTGGGACACACAGATGTCGAAAAATCAACGGGAATATGCAAAAACTGTTCGTATTGGGGATGGTATGGAAGTCAGCATAATTTTTATCAAGGGCAGACAGTTTTTAGTTTTGTTCGTATAGATGATGATGAGTGGCTTTTTATTTCTGCTGCAGAGATTTTAGATGTGCCAAAAGATAGTTACGCTACTGTTAAGATTTTAGAGCAGTTTATGCCACTATTTGGAAGGCTGGTTGTCAAGTGTAAAAAAGGCAATACATACTCAAGATATACTTTCAATCTCTCCACATTTCTTGATCACGCTACGGTGAAAGAAATTTTACCTACCTTGTACAGTGGAGAAACTTTTGAGGGATACGATAGAGTTTACCTGCCATTTCATAGGCTATCGTATATTTTTAACGGCAAAATTCTACCTACCTACTATGAAGCCTTGAGAAAGATTAATGGCGTTTATTGTTTGACGGATACTTGCACTGGAAAACTATATATAGGCTCGGCTACTGGGGAGGAGGGTGTTGCACAGAGATGGGGCAATTACCTCGATTCTAAACATGGTGGAAACAAAAAGTTGATTGATCTGTATAAGGAAAAAGGGGACGAATATTTTGAAATGTATTTTACTTATACATTACTTGAGTATTTTAGTCTGTCCTATGATCAAGCTAAGATCTTGGAACGTGAGCAATACTGGAAAAAGTGTTTAGACACCATTAAAAACGGCTACAACGATAATTAACAATGGCAAAACATTGGTTTAGGGTCTAAGAATCCTAATATAGTAAGTTGTGAATCCTGTAAGTCTAGGCTATAGCGACATGTCATATGAGATCAGGTCGCCGGAAGCAAAAAAAGGTAATCGAATCGAGGAAAAGTATTCGAACCTCTCTCCCTGTTAGCTAAGGGCAATCAATATTGCACTGTTTGAAATGGAAAACACGGTCTCAAAACCGTGTTTTCCTTAGCGACCAACTCTAAATTGTTCGAATTAAAAGGCCATTTTCGCGACGCAACTCAATCTTTCCGTTCGCAAGTTCAACAGCAATGTCTTTTCCTGAAAATTTGGCATTAACGGCATTGCGTTGACAAACACTGCGAATTAATAAACCATTGATGCGTCGCAATTCAACTTTACCGTCGGTAAGCGTTACAACAACCATTGACTCATCATCATTTAAATCGGCGGAAACGGCGTTTCTTTGAGCAATCGTTCGAACAAGAAGTCCGTTATCTTTACGAAGCTCCACTTTGCCGTTAGTAACTTTCAAAATCATAAAGGTCTCCACTGAAATAATTAGCCTTGTCATTAAGTTTACGCTCTATAAATAGATCGAATGGATTGTTTACAAATCCGAATGTGTATTGGTTTCTATTGAGCTCAGTTTCTGCTGAGGTAACAAGGACTTAAATTGCTTGAATACAGCATCCATAAAATGAGGGCTCATCAAATTTTCTCTGAATGCAATCCTTCGACAAATGGCAATCTTATCTTGAATGGTCAGGTGTCTTCGTTTCCAGTGAAGATCGGCGTAAGCAATGTCTGCTCGGCGTATTGTCACGGATGGAAAATGAGCTTGAACTAATAAAAGAAAATGCTCTAAGAGTTTTTCTTGTGAGATAAATTCCGATAAGAAAATATCTTCTCCGCTTCGCGCCACCGGTATCCCAGCGACAAGAGCCATTTTTTCAATTCGACTCATGTGATCAGCGTTACTTCGGGTTCCGATCATCGCAAATACTTTACGCTCTTCTAAAAATTCTTTAGGTTCAATGTTTGAAAATGAAAGGATGATTTTCAGATATCGGTGATAGCGAGGATAGAGACGGGTACGTTTCACCAGAGTTTTATAAAGACAGAGGCGTTCAAATTCGTTGTGAATCCATCGCAACGTAACGGATGAACCACCATCAAATAACCCCGCCAGTTTTTTAGCTTTAACGGTAACAATGGCCGCTGATAAATATAAAGCCGTTTCATTGATGACTTTTTCATGAGAGGTGGGATTATCTAATAATTCACGAGCAACTTTTAGTGTTTCAAGTTCGCAAGTCGCTAGATCATCAACCATTTCCAGATTATTTATTAATGCAATGAGCATCCAGATTTCATGCTCTGAAGCGGCTGTGTCTAATAGTAGACTTACCGCATCAAGCGTCTGAGACAAACGGCAAATATTTTTTGAGCCCTCTATAGGTATTTGAGAAATTAGTTGCAATGTTTTTGGGGATAAGGTCATTCGATATTGATTTTCAAGCATGCATTACTCCTTTATGCTGAAAATCGTATGTCATCAAACTTCAGTTCTTGATGCGAAGAGGAGATTGCAAAATCTTAAACATTTCCATCAATAAATGATGTTGCTAGTGTTAACTTAACTAAGTTGTCAAGGAAGAGAAAAATGTTTGATCACGAAAAAACTAGCGAGGCCTTTGCATTAGCCAACTTTGTGCACAAAGAACAAATTCGCAAGGACATTAATGCTCCTTACATTAGTCACCCAATGGCGGTTGCCTCGAAAGTGCTGGAGTGGGGTGGCAATGAAGATCAGTTTATGGCTGCGCTCTTACACGATGTGATAGAAAAGTGCGGCATTATATGGATGAAACAAATTAAAGAGAACTGCGGAGAAAAGGTATTAGAGATGGTTTTGGAGTGTTCAGATCTTGTGGCAGAAACGCCCAGTGTTAGAACACCAATCCGAACCAGAAAGCTTGCCTACATTGAAAAACTCAAAAAAATAAGTGACGAAGCTTTGTTGATTAGCATGGCTGATGTTTGGCATAACTTCCAATCACTTCGTGAAAATCATCTAGACGTAGGGGAAGGTGTTGGGAGTTTTAGTCTCGACCAACATGAAAGAATGGAAGTGATGCTTTGGTATTTTGATCAGGCGATTTTCGTTTACGAAGATCGTAGGATGCCTCAAGCTGAGGAATTGCGTAGGTTATACAATCTTATTCAAAGTGAGAAAAATACAAATTCCTAGTGGGCGAGAACTATTTGAATTTATGAGTATTAAAACGCATCAAGGGTAACCAAGGTACCTACTGAGCCGTTATCAACTAAGCGTTTCGTGCGGATATTATGTTATCAACGGTCAATAAAATTTACGGAATAGTTAGCCACTAGAGGTGACTATTTTGAAACTCCAAGATATGGCTTAATTATGTTATTATTCTCAAGGAGATTGGTGAGTGAATTGAATCGTGCATCACCTTTCCTCCTTAAGAAGACTTTGGCTTGGAGGTGCGAAATCCAAGCCATAGTTTTTTCCTAGCCTTAGATTTGTATCGAAGGATTCTAGGCCTTAGTCAGACGATTGAATAAGATATTTCCAAATAGAAAATGGCCCCATAGGTCTTCCTATAGGGCCAACTCATAGAAATTGGACAGGTTTTAAATCTTTGTTTTTTCAACCTTACGAATGTCGGCAATCTCTTCCCATGTCTTGATCCAACCATCAAGTAAAAGACTATCTTCAATATCCACTTCAAGACGATAACCGTCTTCCAGTTCTTCTATCTTTTGCGTTCGATTAAAGGGCGCTTCCGTCAAATTCAAAGCCGTCTGGGGATTCGTAAACTCCAAAACCAAGTGAACCATGGTGCGTTCATCTCCAACATAGTTAAAGTGGATGGAATTCGCATACTCTCGGACATTAAAGTCAGGAATGACTTGTGCATTATCAACCAATACCTTTACGTCCTTGATTCGGTGAAGAGCTAAGTGGCGAATATTGTCATAACCGTCAAATTGGCAAACTAAGTACAGACGTACCCCTTGTTGAACAAGACCCAAGGGACTGACTGTTGCCGTCTTGGTTTCACGCTTCATGTTGCTATAGGTCAATTCGAGTTTTTTGTTCTCAAATAAACCATTGGAGATTGCATCAAAGAGACGTGGCTTAATCGGAGGTGGGATTTGAGGCAAAGTGTTATTGACAACGGCAACTTTCTTCAACCATGCTTTTTCTTTATGAGCCTTGGCCGTACTCTTTAAGGCGCTGTTAGCGGATTCAAACATCGTATCAAAGGCTTTAGTCAGGTGACTCGGAAGTTGATAGCGCAACTGCTCTTGAGCCATATGAATCAAAAGACTTTCTTGCGGCGAAGGATCGGTGAGTAAGAGCGGCGTTTCTTCCGTTGATATACGATAGCTGTAGGGCTTTGAGTTTCGATTACAGTCAATCGGTACGATCCCGGAATCAACAAGAGCTTTAAGGTAACGTTGAAGCGTCAAAATAGGAAGGTCGATGCCGATATTTGCAAGAGCTTGTTGAATGTCTCTTGCATCCACAGAACTGTGGCGAGGGATCTTTCGAAGTACTTCTAAATAGATAAGGGCTTGATTAAGTGAGGTCGCATCACGAGACATTTGAATCTCCTTAAAAATTCACTTGCGTCAATTATTGATATTATATGCCCACTCAGCCTTAATGCGTCAAAAAATGATGGATGTTTGAATGACTATAATGATCAGTGAATGTGATCTGATAGAAGGACCGAAAAATGAGGAAAACAGCAGGGGAAATTGCCCAAAAGCTTGTCGAGGATAAATTGCGAGACTTGCCTTCCGGCTACGATGTTTTAACGGAAATTGATATCACAGCTAGAAACGACTCTGAGCTCGATGTCGCTGTTGTTACGCCTTCTGGCATGCTGATCACATTGGAAATTAAGGCAGGAAGCCTTGAAGCCAATTCAGGTGGGAGAATTAATCGGCACTATGCAAGTGGCAACAAAGATGTTACGCATCAACTCAACAACCAAAAGGGGATTGTACGAAGTCGTCTGTCGGGGTTTAAACCTCGTCCTAATCACGAGCACTTTCTAGTTTTGCCTGAGGGTGAACTGATTGGTCAAGCCATTGGGATTAATAAAAGTCAGGTTATTGATTCAAAACGATTTTCTGACATTGTCTCGATCATAATTGATACTGATGAAGCCTCACGCCACCAAGGGCATTTTGCTGACCGTCGTAAACTCATTGATTTTTTGAAGAATCAGTACCAAATCAAACAAAGTCTGGTTTCGATTTCAGAAACCCTGGATTTAAGAAGCAGAGAAAATGCAGCAGGACTTGCCACTTGGGTGCCACGTATTTCATCGACAAGCCCTATTGTGATAGTCGAGGCCCCGGCCGGTGCCGGCAAAACGCAACTTGCCGCTGCGCTCCTTCAAAAGGCCGTGGATGAGGGAAAGAGAGCCTGGTACATCAACTATAACCGCAATATCGTTGAGAGGATGCAAGCCATTTCTTGCTCACATAAAGTGAGTTTCATTGGAACGTGGCATGAGTTGGCTTGTGAGAAAACACACCAAGAAATTGAAGGTCATGAAGACCTGTCGGTTGTATTTAATCAGCTCTCGGATGATTTGATTGAAATTTTGAATGAAGGTCGCGATTCAATTGATTACATCATTATTGACGATGCGCAAGATTTGAAATTTGAGTGGTTGGAAGCTTTAACGAACGCATTAAGCGATACAGGAACTTTCTACGTTCTGACGGATCCTGAAGTGAAAATTTATGAAAGTGAGCCTTTGCCGGAATTTAACGACTTCGTAAAACTTACGTCAAATGAATCTGCACGAGTCCCGCAATCCTTCTTAAATTGGATCAATAAGTACGAACTTACGCGTTCTCAAATGACAACCTCGAGTCCGTACGATGCACCTGAGCCGCAATTATTTATCTATACGGGTAAAAGTGAACTTTTGCGACAAACCAAGAATGCCATCGAGCAAGCGCTTAAAGAAGGCTTTACGGAAGATCAGATTGCTATTTTGACTTACACGGGTAGAAACTCTTCAGAAGTCATGAAGTCAACGACGCTAGGCAAGTATCAATTAAAGCTTCACACGGGTTTTAATCAATATAAACAGAGTACTTTTAGCGATGGCACGCTCTACACCGATACGATTCGTCGCTTTAAGGGGCTTCAAGCACCGTGTGTGATTTTGACAGAAGTGGACTTTGAAGTGTTAAGCGAAGAGGATAAGTCGTTACTTTACTTAGGTCTGACACGTGCTTCAATGAATCTAAAGATTGTTCTGTCGCAACGTGCGAACCTTTCGCTAGCAAAAGTTGGGAGTTAACTCACTTTCGTTGCGTCTTAAATTGACGCAATGAGTGAAATACTAACAGTGTCCAATAAGGAGACTGTGATGCCACGACTTATTAATACCATTACGTCGTACTTCTTTAAAAAACAGCGTGACCTTTATTTCGTTAGGTTCTCCCAAGTTGATCGAAGTGGCTTCATGGGAATGCCTAAACATTGCGTACCAAGTCAAATCCCTGGTCGCAAAGAGCTTTTGATGTGGTTAAAAGAAAACATGCCCCATGTTGAAGTGGGTCCCATCTATACGTTTACTTCTGATAGTGGTTGGCTCGTTGCCCCCTACGACGGTAGTCTTTACGTTGATTTTTCAGAAGAAGATGCTCAAAAATATGCTGACGTTTGGGAGAACCCAGACACGTCATGCAAGGACCCGCGTTGGCAATGCTATTTCTACCCTCTTGAACAATATAAAGAGAAGTACGGCGGACGTACTCCAGACCCTAAAGAGTTTTATGATGAGTTTTAACAGTTGTTTTAATTGGGTTATTCATAGCCCTTTCCTTTTGAGCGATTGAAACGATTCATCAATCATTTTGAAAGGGCTGTTTTATTCTGTTGAGGATTGAATGGAAGAGCTTAAAAGCAAACAAACAGAGCTTGATCCCAAAGAGAGGAGTGCAGAGGTTGAATCCCTGGATTCAATGCCTCTCGATTCCAATCAAAAAGTCTCACTTCAAGAGGAGATTGAAGCCATTTTCAAGGAGTTTGATGAATTGTTTAAGGAGCTAGCCGATCGATGAAGTCCGTAACCTTAAACGATATCGTAGTATTTCACCGTGAAATTCTTAAACGCTACGGAGGCTGTCTTGGGTATGAAGAGACTGCTAGATTAGAAAGTGTATTGGGACGCGTTCAGAGTCATATTGAGTATGGGCAGATAACCGATATTTTGGAAATTGCCTCGCTTTATTGTGTCTCACTAGCAAGAGGGCATGCTTTTACGGATGCTAATAAGCGTACGGCCGTCGGCGTGATGATTCTTTTTCTGAAACGGAATGGGGTGAATGTCGCTCATGAGTCAGACCTCGCAGACAAGATTGTCAATGTGGCCTCGGGTGAATTATCTCAAGCCAAGCTAAGTGGCTATTTAAAAACGATTGTAATTTAGTACACCGCGGGGCTTGAGAAATGGAATCTGAGGGGGACTATCATCTCACAGGGAATCCTGCTTGAAACGATTCTTGTACATCTCGAACATTTCTAGACTAACACAACAAAAGACAATTGTCATTTCGGTATCCGAATGATTTCTGCACCAATGAAGAACATTTGTGACAGCAATATCGGTAGCATCTTCTTTGGGATAACGATAAACACCGGTCGAAATTCCAGGGAACGCAACAGAAGCGCAGTGATTTTCCAACGCTAAATCCAAAGCATTTTTATAACAATTGGCCAATTGAAGAGGTTCTTCAGGTTCTCCCCAGTAACGGGGGCCTGCGACATGAATGACCCATTTAGCCTTTAAGTCAAACCCTAGGGTGATTCGAGCCTCGCCAAAATCAATAGGGCCAAGACCCACGCAGGCTTCTTTAAGTTTCTTGCCGGCGGCTCGATGAATTGCTCCGTCAACACCACCTCCGCCCATTAATGAGCGATGAGCGGAATTCACAATCGCGTCGGTCTTTATTTTTGTTATGTCAGCTTGAACGACAGCAATGGTTTGACGAACTCCAAGAAGAGGAATGAGGAATCCCCCTTCGTGATCAGAACCATTAAGCAACGCTTCTAAACAGTAAGGCGTCTCTTCATTCGTAAACGAAATATTGTTGCTCATGCCCTTACCTATTCCTAGAAACCAATCGAGCGATGATGGGAGTGTCCCAACTTCACTTCGCATTCTTTTTCCAAGCGTTGAAGTAGAACTTCCGGTGTCTCAATTCGACGGAATCTCGATTGATTCGCTACCGTTGCAAAGTCACCAGGGGCCAAATAGGCCATCTTTCGAACCTGAGTCTTTAAATCTTCAGAGATCGTTTTATCAGGACATAACTTTTCGCAGTAGTTCACAAAGAGCTTTTCTGCTTTATCAGCTTTTAAGTAGTCAAACTTTACCTTGAGATCAAAGCGACGCAAGCAGGCTTCATCCATCTGGTCCAAGCAGTTGGTCGTGGCCACAAAAATCCCGTCGAAGTGTTCAATTTGTGTGAGCATTTCATTGACTTGCGTGACTTCCCAACTGTGATGCGCGCCAGAGCGCTTTTGCAGGAAACTGTCCGCTTCATCCAACACCAGAATGGCATCGTTGCGTTTGGCTTCTGCAAAGGCTGCTGCAATGTGCTTTTCAGAGTTCCCGAGGAAGCAGTCCAATAAGTCACTGCAACGCTTCACCAAAACTGGTCGATTTAAACACTTGCCCAAATGTTGTGCCCATGCTGTTTTACCGGTACCCGGAACACCGTAAAGACAGAGGCGGGCAGCTTCGGCTTCTTTAATGCCGTCAACCATTTCTAATAAGTCAGCGTCGGCAGTGCTTAAAGATGGATCGTAAAGTTCGGTTGTAATCGAGTATTTGTTTTGAACAAATGCAGGTTTATGCATCATGGAAAGCGTTGAGTTTAAGTGCTCAACAAATACTTTTTCCACGTCAGAACCCTGTTTTTCACAGACTTCCTTCGCAAAGTTAGCGGATTGTTCAATAACAGCCGGTGCAATATCCGTACGTTCAGAAAGTGCTTTTGTGAGTTTTTCCGATAAACCTTTAGCTTTTTGTTGAATGATCTTTTCACGGACTTCCTTCGGAGGGACTTCAACTTCAAGACAAAGATCGAAACGACGCAAATAAGCTGGATCCATCTGCTCGATCGAATTCGTGATCCAAATCACAGGATTTTCATTCGTTTCTAACAGTTTGTTAATAAAGCCCTTATTGGGATTTTCTTGATGAAAATTGAAAATATCGAAGTTTTGGAAAATATCTTGAGCTTCATCAACAAGCAAGACGCCATTTCGATTTTTTTTCAATACAGCAAGGCATTTCATGAGACGAACTCGGCGATCTCCAATCATCGTTTCATTTTGTTGATCAACGACCGGAGACTCAAAAAGATTGGCATTAATAGCCGACGCAATGACCTTACTCAATTCCGTTTTACCAGTCCCGGGAGAACCGTATAACAAAATGTTGACTCCAGTCTTATGAGTTTTCATGGCGGAGTCAAGATAGGTTAGCGTTTGGGAAAGTTTGGGATTTAAATAGTCAAAGTCACTGACCGATAAATTGCTTTCGGCGGCTTCTTCAAGCGTCATTCCCAAAAGTTCGGTAATTTCAGTTTGCTCAACGAGAAAACGGTGATGAAAATCAAAATTAAAGTCAAAAAAGTTTTCTAGATTATCATTTCCAGGAACAAAGTTATCGAAGAGATTGAATTTCAATAAAGAACTTTCAGCTTGCAGTGCTTTTTTGCACTCTTCGAGAGAACAACTGCTAATGGATGCTAAAAATTGAGCAATATAGGATGCATTCTCAATTGTGCGGTTATTGCGTATGAGAGGCAACTTCAAGAGTTCAAACAAGCTGTGGTGACGATCGTAAACGGAGTTAACAGTGGCAACAACTAACGCAAGTTGCTCGGCCTCCGTAAGGTTCAACGATTTATTGAGTAATGCTAAGTTGTTAATCAAACTAAGGGGAATTTTAGGAGGAGTCTTTACAAAATCGTTGTACTTGGTAATAAGAATGTCATATAACTTTTTTTGTTTAGCGCTAACGTTTCCCAGATGCTTGGCGTCAATTTCAGTTGGCACAAGGGAGTCCCATTGGTGAATACCAAGTATTTGAGCCCAATTGACTCGCTCATACATAATGCTTAAGTCTTCGAGCTCTTTATCAAAATACTTCCATGTATCCTCAAAGAGGAGCGCAGAGATCAATAAAAACTTATAAACCTGATTGATACTGTCGTCGTACTGGCATGACGATTGAGACAAATTACACTGAAACATTTTTGTCCTCATATTTGTTTTTCGTTCAGTGTTTACTTTAATAGTACATACGTCAGTTATTGACGTATTTAATTGTGCTGTATACGACCATGAGTAATATAATTTAGCCTATTGATTATGTGTAAGACGGAGTCGGCGACAAATGGAAAACGTCAATTTATCAGAATCAAAGACTTTAGAGTTTAAAGATTGTTCACGAAAACTTTTGGAATGGTTTGAAGAAACCGGGAATTTAAGCATTGCAAATTATCAGCGCCCGTATGCGTGGACTGAAAGTCTTATCGTTAACTTTACAGAAAATATTCTTAAGGCGATCACCAGGACAAAAGATGGTCTGCAAACTTGTGTTTCTCCCGACATCGGTTTAATAGTCATTGAAAAACATAAAGATAAAGAATTAATTGCAGATGGACAGCAACGGCTATTGACAATGGCACTCATCTTTCAAGAGGTTGGGACTCAAGAGGCGAAACCTTTTGGTTTTCCTGAAGATTCAAGATTAATGAACTTGTTAAATAGTAGTGTTTTGAATCTTCAAACCTATCGGCATATTGCAGAAGCTCGAAAATTTATTAAAAATTCTTTGTCTAAGTATGACAATTTGTTTTTAGAGAGCTTTCAACAGGTCACTTTTGCAGTAACAGAGCTTTCTAGCATTAATAATCAGACGGATCCTTGGATAATTAAACTTTTCGAAGATATTAATACAAGTGGTAAGCAATTGAACGGTGGTCAAATTCTCAAAGCTTATCATTTAGGTAAGGTAAGATCGAGAGAAGGTTCTAGCATTACGAAAGTTCAAGCCACGTACGAACAGTGGCGCAAAGATCCTACTTGTGAGAGCGGTTTAAAGCTTGGTTTGAACAATTTTGAACTTAAATGTTTTAATGATGATCATCCTATATCTTTAGACGAATTTGTTGATTCTGCCAATGATCGTTATCAAGCAGCTTGGTATTGGCTAGGATATGGATTTGTTCAATCAATACAAGCTATATTGCTAAAACATTCAAATTGGTGGCTTCCAATTGCACAACAGGGACAAGAACGCATTTATCCTTTTGACCGCCTTGAAGGCCGCCTAAATTCTAAAAAAAATGAACGTTGGTCTTCTCGTAACCCTTTAGAGTTTGCTGCTGGAGATGATTATTTCAGTACTGTAAATCGATTCGCTCTGCTTTACAACGATTTCTATATTAGATTGCAAAAGATGGCAAATCGAGCAAGTACCACAATAAATGATGCAATGTCCGGCACTGATATTGCATTTGAGGCTGATGCGTTTACACCTGGAGAACTAGTAATACGTGCAGCTAAGATGGTGTCTAGTTATATGTCATCTATAGAGCAATATCATAATAAAAAAGTTTCCAGTGAGGGGGTTAATTGGGAGCTTGTGCGAATACCTAAAACTGAAATTTTTGATCGTAGTTGGAAGGACCCTTTTGACTTATTAGGATTGGTTCCAGCCGTTTCAGAATTAGGGACATCTGATGACCCATATGTTGTTGAACGTAAGCCTAACCAGCGAGAGTTGTCAAATGGAAATGGAGGACTATGCACTTCAATATTTGCTAATTCTCTTTGTTGGACAGATTATTATGGAATGAGTCAGGAGAAGAGCTTTTACACGAGTTTGACGCGAGCTCAAGCACATATCATCGTTTCGACATTAGCTATACAAATTATTTGCGTTCGATGCTCGTCGAAGCGGTATGACTCAATGTTGTTAGCTTTGCAAACCGATGAGTTTCAAGATGCTGCTCAAGTTTCTCCCAATGTAGAAGGTGCGCAATGGCGATTTATTCGACGCAGTTATTCAAGACTCGGGAAAATTAGGCCACATTTAGAAAGCTTATTAAGCTATGGAGAGAGTTGCCCAGATAAAAATAATTGGTCAGATGATAGTAAAGCTTTTTTTAAAATCTTAAAAGTTTTTGTGAACCAATAGGTAAAGGATTTAGGTATGTCAGATCATTCAACTATAGAAAATGTGCACTTTGATATTCAACTTGATGAGCTATTAACGTGTGATCCGATAAACATCAATTGTCCGTTTTTTGAAAAAATTGGCTTCCCTCTTCCAAAAATCGCTTCGCTTTGTATTCCTTATTGGCAACGCGATTATGATTGGGGCAAGGGTCTTATTGCTCGTTTTATTGATGATCTAGAAAAGAGTCATTCTCACCCTTTTCGTGTTGGGACTGTTGTTCTTGGAAGACTTGCAGATAGCAATGAGTTCATTGTCATTGACGGACAGCAACGATTAAGAACAATTAATAATCTTTGTCTTTATGCACAAAATAGTAATGATCTGTCACTGCCTCTCTACTATGGTGTTGGGGAGGATAAACTGCTGTTGACTAAGGAATTATGCGAGACTAAAGATCAAGCAACTTTGGAACAAATAGGTGCTTTTACCAATTGGGATAAAACTATTGATTCATCGGTGAATCTAAAGGATTTGCTAAAGCGAATTCATTTGCATGTTATCGTGGCAACGTTCAATACGGACGGAATGGAAGATGTTGAAGGTGCGTTTAATCGGGCAATGTCATCTTTATTCTCAAGAATCAATGCTCAAGCAAAGCCATTAGACGACATTGACTTGGTAAAGGCACGTCTCCTTCTCAGACTGCGAGAAAAAGAAGATGTTAACGTAAGTCGCTTTTCTAAAGTATGGGAAACAGCACGAGCTATCGTAATGACCAATTCCAATTGCCGCGAAGTTGATAAATTATTAAATACAAAGTTAGACGATAGAGGAATTGAAAATATTGAAGAATATATCGCTAAAGACATGGATGATGAAACGTTACGATTACAGTTCTCTCGATATTTATTGATGGTAAATGCATTGTATCGAAATGATATTGGTTTTATTAAACAATATTCATCTTCTGATTTACGTGCGATTAATGGTCCGATTAAAGAAAAATTTCAAGATTTATTGAATGATGTTTCGCTTCAAGCGGCTGAAACCTTTTTTGAAACCCTAGAAAAAGTGAACAACATCTTCTTACAATGGAGGCCCTATCTCTTAGTTAGGAGATCTCAGCTCATTGAAAAGGCAATACATACTACGGATTCTGAGGTAGATAGACTAAAACTCCGTTTTCTACAAATGCAATGCGTTGTGAATGCAGGAAGTCCATCAAGCCGAAATTGGTTGGAATCCAAATTTTTGTTTTTGATTCTTAAGGAAATTTTAAACTCCTCAAACGCCCATTCAAACGAATCAACTATTGAAGAGCTACTTCGCAATCTCGAAAATAATCTGTTTTCTAGGATTTCCGAACAAAACGAATCAGGCTTAACAGCAAGAGACTGGTTTTTATGGAGAACATTATTTGACAAAACTGAACCAGAGAGAGAGTTGGAAATGGTTATGCTCAATGGTCTCTCTGAAATTGATCTTACAAAATTTGGATGCAGTCGCTCTTCGATGGATTTGTATAAGGAAATGCGAAAGATAGGCAAAGACTATATTGAAATGTTTCCAAGTATGACTGGCGCAACTCAAATTGAGCACTGGGTGGCTCGAACTGACAATAAGTCAAAACATTGTGAGGATTTTGCTAATAAGGCACATATTGCTGTAGGTGTTAATCAAAGTCTCAGTGATAAAAGGATTCAGGAGAAAGCCACGAATATTGAAGCTAAATGGTGGCCAACTCTCAAGTTTTTGGCGATTGTTACCCAGTTACATGATTTGAAGGAAATTAAGACACAACAAGATAGCACCGATAAAGGCACGGAAAATATTGATATTTTTCTCGAAATGCTACAAAAATTTTGGTCTAAAGTTAATCTTGAATTAAACGGTTCATTGGGGAATCCAAAATGAAACAAAAACGCCAAACAGCCCTAAACGGCGCTCTTTTATACCTACGCATTTTGGACAAACTCTCCGTTCACTCCAAAATGACGGCCGATGGCATCTTGCAAGCCTTGCTTGCTGACGGCCTAGCCGTTGAATTGCGTACCGTGCAACGTGCTCTTAAAGCCATTGTTGAATCGGACTTTTTACCCGTAGAGTGTGATAACAGCTCAACGCCTTACGGCTATCGCTTAAAGAAAACCACTAATAGTTTGCACCTTGGTAGCCTTTCGCCCCACGAAGCATTGTTACTTCGTTTGGCGCAAGATCAAATGCGTTACCAATTGCCGACACGCTTGATGAAGTCCATGAACGGTCTTTTTACCGACGCGCTCTATCATATCCAAACGCATCCGGGGGAGCCCGAAGCTCAATGGCGCAACAAGGTACGGGTGGTGCCGACCTCCCAAACGTTTTTACCTGCCAGTATTCACAATTCGGTTTTTGAGTCCATCTCAGAGGCGCTTTATGAGCAACGCATGATTGAGGTGAAGTATTATAACCAAGAGCGTCAGAATAAGACTGCGCGTGTTATGCCGGTAGCATTGGTTCAACAAGGCGTGCGTCTTTATTTAGTCTGTCAGTTCGAGGGTTACGATAACTACCGACACTTAGCCTTGCACCGGATTGAGTCGGTCAAATTGCTTTTTGATACGTTCATCTATCCGAAAGACTTCAATTTATCGCGGTATATTGAAGACGGATCCTTCGGATTTAGAACGGGACGCAATGTGCGAGTGACCTTAACGCTTGATCAGTCTCTGGGTGACTACTTTGCCGAAACGCCCATTTCCAAGGATCAAATCCTTACTTGGAACGATGATCGTACAGAAGCTATCGTTGTGGCGACAATGCCCGAAACCGAGATGATTCACTGGTTTATTGAAGGGCAGGGGAAGCCCTTCATTATCAAATCCCATATTGAAGTCATTGAAGGTGAAGACAATTAATCGTTAGGGCAGCAAAAAAGGCCAAATATCAAAGTCGTCATCGTCTTCTTTTTCGGTTGAGCCATCCTTTTTCCGGGTGGCTTTCCCTTTTGATGAGGCGGATAGCCCCAGTTCCTTTTCAAGAAAACGCTTCACAATCAATTGCGAGAGCGCATTGATTTTCTTTTGTTGCTTTTCAGTAATGCCTTTGGGCTGTTGTCGGAGCATTTTTAAAAGGAACTCGTAGTCTTTTTTGGGATCCTCGTCGTTGTATTTGTTAGGCTCAAACGCCCCGTTATTGAACATGTTGACAATCATGTTTTTTGAAAAAAACTGCATATCAACATCGTCTTTTTTATTAGCACGCTCTTTCAAATGCTCGTAAAGCTTTAAGAAGGATTCCTGCAGTTTGACTTCCGTTGTTAAGTCATCCACCCCAAACTTTTCAATGCATTTACTTCCAATCGGGAAAAGAACATTGCCGGTCTTGGTGTTCGTAATTTCATGCAGGTATTTAAGCCCCACATGACCACAGACACAAATGGATGAGCAGCTATTGTCGATGTCGCCTCCCGTAAGAGTCCATTCCGTTACCGCTTCTTCCCAAATTCCAGAAGCTGAGTTAGCAATCACAACCGCTGCTAATTGATCAAACGTTCCTGACATATCTAAATCTTCCTTATGAACCGTAATGAAGTCTCAACCACTCCCAAGCCTCATCGACATTAAAGAGTTTGCGGGCTTGATCGAGTTCTTTTAATGAATCGGGCAAATAGAGATCAAACTTCTCTTCACTGGTGCCCCCGTTAAACCCTACAAGTTCAACGTCCTTGGGGCGGCCATTTGAATAAATTTTTGAAAAAGTCATTGCGCACTGAGCAATGGAGCTGTTTCTTACCGAAATCACCCCATAAAAATGAGCGGCCGGTAGACTTTCTTGCCTTAAAAGCGCGACTAACGTTCTTGTGCCTTTATCACTTAACCACGGGAAAATGAGCGTTTCATGACCGCTTTCAATCATGTGCTTGGAAGTCAGATGAAAACGACGGTAAAGGGCACGAGCTTCTTTAAAGAAATCCAAAGCGCGGGCATTACAGAAAACGGGGAGATCGTCAGACTCATAAAGTCGCTTCATTTCATCTCTTACTCGGCGATGAACATTAAAGCCTTCGCCAGAAACAACGAGAACCGAACCTCGTTTCGTAGGCGTCATTTCGACTTCATGCTTTTGGTGGTTAATGGAAACAATTGCCCACTCTTTGCCTGCCATAATGATTTCCATGCCTTGGGTTAAACCGCCTGCCGTATCAATGGGAAAAGTGCCGATCACTTTACCGAGTCCCTTAAAGACGTATTCTTGAGGCGTTGGAAAGGCAGCATAGAATTGATAATGTCCCACCACTTTTTCACCCACATCGCCAATCGTTACCGAAGTCTTTGAAAGTTTCGTCAAAAGACCGACTTTCACCATTTGTTTGATAAGTTCAGAAAACATTTGAGGCGTCACTTTCTGAAAGGCCCCCTTATGACACAAGACGCGGTAAAGGTCGATGGGTTCAGCGCATCCGTAGTGCACGATCGTGGAGAGCGTTTGCTGAATAAGCGTTGAGAAGTGATAAAGACTGTCATCCATGGGTTCAGCCCACTTTTGAAGCATTAAGTTAATCACGGCAACGGACTGAAAAATCCCCAATCGGAACTGATCTTGAAGGGTCAAACGCTGTTGATTGGGTTCAATTAAAAATAATCGGCACAAGGCTGCCGAGCCACGACGACCGGAGCGACCGAGTCGTTGACGAAAACTTGCTACCGAACTCGGAGCATTAATCTGTACGACAGAATCAACGTGACCGATGTCAATACCCATTTCAAGTGTTGATGTACAGACCGCGGTCGTTGGCAGTTGTCCCTCTTGGAGTCGCCTTTCCAAACTTTCTCGAATGGATTTAGCTAACCTTCCGTGGTGAGCAAAGTATTCATTGTCAATTTCTCGGATCTGGCAACAACGACGAAGCGCATTGGCAATTTCTTCGGTTTTCGAACGACTATTGCTGAAAATCAAGTTGGATTGTCCATGCGTACACCGATAGAGGTCAGAGAAGACCACCGGAACATCGTCTTCTGACGGACGGTTCTCAATCGAAATATCGGGCGCAATGTCGGAATAGGCACGAAGCTGCAATTGCAGAGATGACTTCACTGCGGTTGAATTCACAATAACGCCAGGAAAATCGCCTTCGGGGCGCAGGAATGAATGCACGGGCTCCAAGTCGCCCAGTGTGGCTGAAAGCGCAATGCGCGGCACCTTTCGGTCAAGCATAAAGTCCAATCGGTGCAACAAAGACTGTAATTGACAGCCTCGCTCAGTGCCGACAAAGGAGTGAAATTCATCAATGATGACGTAACGAACGTTTTTAAATCCCTTTTGGCACCAGCTCACCGGTTTCATGAGCATCGATTCCAAAGATTCCGGCGTAATGAGCAAAATGCCTTCAGGGGAACGGGCACAATCCATTTTCCCACTTTGACTCGCATCGCCGTGCCAAGGGGTAATTTTTAAGTTCGTGATTTCGGACAACGTTGCAAGACGTCTGGCCTGGTCATTAATCAGAGCCTTTAGGGGACTGACATAAAGAATGCCGACACTGTTATGCGGAGGCACTTGTAGAATCTTTGAGATTGCGGGCAAAAAAGCAGCTTCTGTTTTACCCGCCGCCGTTGCGGCTGAGATCACCACGTCTTGATTGGCTTTCAAAATAGGCTCTGCGGCCATTTCTTGTACTTCACGCAACTGCGTCCATTGCTGATTCCAAATCCAACGTTGCACTAAAGGATGAAAACGTTCAAAAGCAGACGATTGACTCATTTAAAACTCCAACGTACTCATCATTTCGAGGTCGTCATCAAACTTTTCAGTCTCAGACGGCGCTTTGTCAATCTTGGGTTCAATAACTTCAGAGCGAGGGCTTAATGTCTCATTAGCCGTTGGCGCTTTTGCTTTAGTCATTGATGGAGTCGTTTTTTCCAAAGGAACACCGGAGAGACGCTCTTCTTCAATCTTGAGACTCGGCAATAGGGTCTTCCAATCCAAAGAAGGGTTTTGTTCAAGGACACTTAAGAAGTCAATAAACGCTTTAATGGTGGTTCGAGGCGTTCTGAAATAAGCTTCACCCACATTTTTAAAGCAGTGCGTTAAGAACGCAGAAAGCGCTTCATCCGGGACTAAGTAGCGACTTTCGTCACCCGAAGCGAACACTTTCCGAAGGTTATGCAAAAGCACCAGGAGTTCTTCCGGGGACAAATTGACCAAATGCAAAACGGGGGTTGTGTAATCCGTCACGCCTGCCGTCTTAGCGAAACGATTGTCTGCCAAGCGCGATTGAAGCGCTTGATAGCTATAAAGGCCCTTCGTGGGGTGAGTCAGGAATTCGGGAGTTCCGCCCATCACAAATCCCATGGAGTCAGACGTCCCTTGAAGACAGTCATTGAGCATACGAAGAATTTGCTCGTAATTATTTGTGCGAGACTGCTTTTGGTGAAGTTTGAACAAATTCACCATTTCATCCAAGCAGATTAAAAGTCCGTTGTAACCGGCCTGCTTCACAAAAAGGCTCAATAACTTCAAACGGTCATAGACATTGCTGTCATCTACAATGCTTCTGACGCCTAAAGCCTCTCTTGCTTCCTTTTTGGTCGCAAATTCGCCCCGCAGCCAACGAAGCGCATTTTGTTTCAGGACTTCATTGTCATTATCAAAACCAATCCAATAGGCTTCAATCACTTGTGCAAAATCGTACCCGCCCACAAGTTCCGATAAATGGGCCAATCGCGTGCCAATCACGTCGCTTACTTCACAATTTTGACTTTTAGCTTCTTCTCGAGCCAATGTAATGAAACGCTCAACAACACTGGCAAGCGCTTGACCGTCGGGCTTTGCTCTTGTTGCACAGTTGCGAGTCAGTTCTGCATAGAGGTTTCTTGCATGGCCGCTTGTGGAATAAAGACGACGATCAGGGGAGAGGTCAGCTTGAAGCGTCACCAAGCCCTTTTTTAAAGCAATCGCACGAACCAATTGCAGGAAAAAGCTCTTTCCGGAACCATACTCTCCGATGACCAATCGAAAAGCAGCTCCGCCATCCATAATGCGGTCAATATCGGTAATTAGAGCTTCAACTTCTTTCACTCTGCCGACTTGAATGTACTGAAGACCATTTTTAGGAGTAACCCCGGCGCGCAAAGACTGCAAAATGGCATCACGGTCTTTGGAGCGAATCATCAATTTCTTTTCTTCTGACATAAACTTGCCTTTAAATGCTTTTTTAAAAAGTTTACGAGTGATCACGTCAATTTATGACGTGACTTTAAAGTGGACTCAATGGCTTTCTAACGCCTGAAATAGAGCCTCTGACATTTCTGAGTCGATACACACAACACCATCCTCTTCAGACATAATCGGGTAATCGGCGTCAAGTAACTCAAACCCCAAGTCATTAATCCTCTCGAGTGCCTCATAAGGCATGAAATCCAACGCTTTGCACTGATCCTCAAAGTCCTCAAACTGCCAAGTCTCTTGGGTGAGCAGTGTCTTAAAGAGGGTTTTTATCGGGTCGTTGCTCGTCATGGATTCGGACTTTGATTCAACTGCAGGTGCTTCGTCCGTAAAGATCGTTCCTAAAATGCCTTGAGCGACTTGGGTCTCCTGGAGTTTTTGCTCAAATACCGTAGCGTCAATGATGGACTTAACGAAAAGTTCCGGTTGATTTTCAGAGGAGTTGGAAGGTGAATCACTTTGAATCTCGTCTTTTAGGTCGACATCAGGTTGAGCAGGAATCGAAAAGTCGGAGGTTTCTCCTAAACTGGTGTCATGAAAGGCGATGTGAGTGGGTTCAGGCGTAATCCAATTAAAATCCTTGATATCCAATTGCCACTTTTTGATAACTTGGGCCAAAAGCTTCATATTTTTGACGCTCGCCACGCCCTCAAGTCGAATGCAATCGAACCAAAATCTCAATATCGTTGTTATTAGGTCAGAATCTTCAATCGTTCGCTTGGGCAACGTATTTGAGAAATCGACGATCAGTTTCCACTTCATAAAAAGATCAAGGTAGTTCTTTTGTTTAGTGGTCAGATTAATGTCTGATTGACAATATCGGTCAAAAAGGTCAAACAAAGCCTCTTTCAAAAGACCGGCATTTTTAATAAATCGCGCAGCGACATGAATGACATCGCTCCATAGTCGAATCGTTTCATCATCAATTAATACTGAATGAACGAGACAAAACCGAAACTGAGGATGAAGGGCCGTGCCGGTAAGCTTTCGATTGGGGAGCAACGTAAAGCCCAAACGATTAAGAAAGGCGCTAAAGTCATTTTCTTTAATCCCTGATGGATGAAGAGGGCGAAAAACTTCTTCTAACTCACTAACTCTAAAGAATCTGTCTGGGTCCTTCGCCAAGGCTTCGAAAAGAAAACGAAATACGGTATTGATGCGATGGTCTTGAAAGAAGGCCTCATCATCTTCATTCATGAGTCGTTCAAAGTCTTTTTGAGATTGAGTTTGTCTTTTCTTGACGCGATGGGCTTCCAGAGCTCTTCGACAGGCAGAAAAGTACAGTGTGGCGGCACTATCCAGTATGGGTTCGGATCGATAGGAAAGAGGATCCGTAAGTCCCATGTGCGAGTGATAACAGTCAATCATGCCGGGATTGGCGGGTTTAAATTCAAAACTCAACGTCGTCGTATTAGGTTCAACTGTACGATCTTTGAATGGCAACTCTTTGAAATTATTAATAAATCTCTCATAAACAGATAGTTCTTTGTTACGGTATTGAGAGAAGTTTTTATCTTCAGATAAGATGCGACCATACCAATAGGCAAGCTCGGCGCCAAGCGGCTCGCTCTTCTTTATCGCTTCTGAGATTAAATATTTAGGTAGAAGACAAAATTTGATATCGCCTCGAGCTAAACCGATCGTGAGGAGTTGATCTCGACTCAAAGGCGAGAGCTGTGGGTAGAGAATCGCAGCTCGTTGTAAACACTCCAGTGCGCACGTTGCAAAGTGCTGAATGTGACCGAAGCGAAGGTAAAGGTTAAAGACTTCCTCTAATAACACCTTTCTTTCAGCGTTCGGGACATTTTGATCCCAGTACAAACGTCGCTCCAATCCAAAGTAAAAGAGCCAAACGTAATGAAATAGGATGTCATCGGACTGTCTCCCATCAGCTAACCATTGAAGATAGGTCGCCCGATTAACGGGATTTAATCGTTGATAGGAAAGGTCATCCAACTCCTGACAAAGCGTATCAATGGGTGCCATTGGGTTAGAAGTCCCTACATCTAAAGCTAATGTGATTAGGCTGGGCTCCTTTTCTCGGTGGCGGCCATAGAGGTGGGCGGTGCGGCAAGAGGGTAGAAAATCCCCAACGTAAACCATTCCTTTAATACGAAAGCCATGGATATTGACGACTTCTCCCGGTGGATACCATTGTGCATCGATTTCAGGGGGTTCTGGATTTAGCATGTTTAACTTCAAAGAATTAGTGAAATTGCTTGAAGTCTATTTTTGACTGCGTCAGATAGTGTCGTGATTGGGATGCAGTGAGGCCATACTCAAGTTTGAAGGTTGGATCTTTGCGTCAAAAACTGACGCTATAGAAGATAGGATAAGAACATCTAAATGGTAATCACAGTAAGGCTTTAAGATGTCCGTCTACTTAAAATCATTCACGTTTCCGTCGGCTTTATTAGAAAAAACAATCATGGCACAGCCGTCAAGTCGCTTCCGAATGACTTGTTACCCATCGTTTTATCCCTTTGGCATTCTTGCTGATCGAGGAAATTCAATTAGCAATGGCCCTCAATTTGATTTCGCTCCCATTACCATTTTCTACGGCAATAATGGTTCGGGGAAATCGACAGCCATTAACATCATTTCTGAAAAATTGGGACTTCTTCGTGAATCCGAATTTAATAAGACCGACTTTTTCCCGGAATACTTGCAACTGTGCCGTGCGGAAACTTGGAATTGGAATTCTCGCAATCGTGTGATCACAAGCGATGATATCTTCAACAATATTTTGTACTTGCGAAAAACAAACGAAGCCATTGATCGTGAGCATGCGACCATCATGAGTGAAATCATGCGAATCAAAGGCGCTCGAAACCACCCTGAAATGTATGAGGCCATAAAAGAAGAGTTTCGGTTAAAGGGTCTTCAGGACATCGAGAAACTTCGTCATTACAACGAATACACTAAAAAAAGTGCTTCGCAGCTGATTCGGGAAAGGGTGGCCACCAACCGCAAAACGCAAAGTAACGGGGAGAGCTCTCAAGCCTTTTTCTCGGAACGCATTAAGCGCAATGCGTTGTACATCTTGGACGAACCGGAAAATAGCTTATCCGTACAGTCACAAATGATCCTTTACGACTTCTTGGTTGAGGCGACTGAAGTCTACAACTGTCAGCTCATCATTGCGACGCACTCGCCATTTTTGCTTGCTTTGCCAGGAGCAAAGATCTATAACTTTGACACCTCTCCAATGAGCTGTTCAACGTGGCAAGAGCTTGAAAGCGTGAAATCGGTCTTTAATTTCTTTAAAGAAAGAAAAGAATTATTTGAAGAATAAGGTTCACTTTTCAAGTCATTGTTTAAACAGAACATTAGTAGGGAGATAAATATGTTGATGGGAGCCATTATTGGAGATATCGTGGGTTCTCGATTTGAGTGGAACAATATTTTCACGAAGGATTTTGAATTCTTCCATCCCGACTGTTTCTTTACTGATGACACGGTCATGACCATCGCTGTTGCTCAAGCCTTGATGAAAACTAACCGTCAAAGGTATGAGCGATTGTCAGAAGAATCTGTTCGATGTATGCAAGAAATCGGACGTCTGTACCCTCATTGCGGATACGGTGAACGTTTTCATCATTGGATTTTTGCCGATGATCCACAGCCTTATGGAAGTTGGGGCAATGGTGCTGCTATGCGAGTCAGCGCTTGTGGGTGGGCTGCACGAAGCTTAGAACACGCAAGTGAGTTGGCGACAAAGGTCACTGTCGTCAGTCACGATCATCCTGAAAGTATCAAAGCCGCCGTTGCTGTTTCTCAAGCCATATACCTTTTAAGTTGGGGCAAACCTAAAGATGAGGTACTGAACTTTTTGTCTCAATATTACAAACAAAAGAGAACAATCGCAGATTATCGAAAAATCCACTACATGAAATACTTTACGTGCATGAATACGATGCCTCGTGCCATCGCGGCGTTCAAGGAAGGTAAAGATTTTGAAGATACGATTCGCAATGCCATCTCGATTGGAGGCGATAGTGACACAATTGCCGCTATTGCGGGAAGCCTCGCAGAAGCCTGTTGGGGTGTTCCTGATGAACATCGAAAAGCAGCAAGGGCGTACTTAGATAAACCAATCAAAAAGATTTTGGCTGAGTTTGGAAACAGTTACTCGCGTACTTGCTTACACTATTATTAGTCTTTACTTTTGATAGTGTCTACAAACGAAAATAGAAGAATCTTTTAAGAAATTTTTTGTTGCAATTTCACTGGGTTAGCGCAGACGTCTTCTGAGAGTTCGAATCTCACCTCCTCCGCCAAAGTGAGTACGGGTTAACGCCAATTCCTCATGCTAAGTAATTCAACCTATAGTAGTCATGGAAGTACTGACTTTGCTTAGTACAGAAGTAAGAGACTTTTAGGAGAATTGTTATGAAAAAGACTCTGATGGCCGTTGCTTTGGCATTCGCTATGGCTGGCTCCGCCTATGCTGCTAATTTGCCCAAAGTAGCCATTTTGGCAACGGGTGGCACGATTGCCGGTACGGCTTCTTCCAACACGCAAACGACGGGCTATAAGGCCGGTGAGTTGGCAATTCAAACGTTGATTGACGCCGTTCCTGCTATCAAGGATTACGCCGATGTAACGGGCGAACAAATCGTTAAGATCAGCTCCAACAACTTAACCGATGACGTATTGCTTCGTTTGGCCAATCGCTGCAACGAACTCTTAAAAGATCCGAAGATTAAAGGTATTGTGATTACGCACGGCACCGACACGATGGAAGAAACGGCTTACTTCTTGAATTTAACCGTTAAGAGCAAGAAGCCTGTGATTCTCGTGGGTGCTATGCGTCCGGCAACCGCTATTTCTGCTGACGGTCCGATGAACCTTTTAAATGCTGTTCGTTTGGCAGCCGACCCGCAAGCCGCTGACCGCGGTGTGATGATCGCTATGAACGACCAAATTAGCGCCGGTCGTGATGTGACAAAGGGCAATACGAACCACGTTAATACGTTTACGTCTCACCAATTGGGTTATTTGGGCGTGATCGCCGGTGGTAAGAACCACTTCTTCCGTAAGGTTGAAAAGCTCCATACGTATCAAACCGAGTTTGATGTTTCGAAGTTGAAGAGCTTGCCGCGTGTTGATATCGTCTATACGCACGCTAATGCTGACCGCGTTTTGGCTGACGCTGCAGTTGCTGCTGGTGCCAAAGGTATCGTTCACGCTGGTTCCGGTAACGGTTCCGTTCACGGTCAAACCGAACCCGCTTTGGCTGAAGCCGTTAAGAAGGGTGTAGCCGTGGTGCTGTCTTCCCGCACGGGAAGCGGTGTTGTGAACCCCAACATGAAGCAATATAACGACGCAGGCTTTATTGAAGCCGGCTACCTCAACCCGCAAAAGGCTCGCATCCTCTTGCAATTGGCATTGACCAAGACCAATGATCCGGCCAAGATCAAGGAAATGTTCGCTAAGTACTAATCGAACACGCTTTGATTAATTATGGTGAAGCCTCATTTCTTCGGAAGTGGGGCTTTATTTGTTCCGGGTTAACCCGGAAATTGATCTGATTTGCTTGCCAGGAAGGATTGGCACCGGCTAAGCTGCATCTCATAGTAAAAAATTTCGACAAAGCACTATGGCGCAGTTAAATCCGCAACAGTTTGAACAGTCCTTACTGAAGTCTTTCTATGACGGTGGCATTAAAGCAGAAAGTCAATATACATCTCGCGTCATCTGCAATAGCGACGAAGAGAAATTTGGAGATGCCCTCACAAAAGAGCTAAGAAACTGTAAACACTTTGATATTAGTGTTGCCTTTATCACTGAAGGGGGCTTTCAGGTACTTGTTGAAACCTTAATGCAACTCGATAGAAAAGAAATTTCAGGTCGAGTTCTGACGACAGACTACCTCAACTTCACTAACCCGAAAGCACTTTTAAGATTGCAAGAATTTGAAAACATCGAAGTTCGACTTTATGAAACGGATCTGCAATCGGACAATACGGGTTTTCATACGAAGGGCTATATCTTTAAGGATCGTCAGGATGATGAGCTTTATCGGGTCGTCATCGGCAGCTCTAACCTCACCGGGCCGGCATTATCCAAGAACAAAGAGTGGAATATGCTCTTTGTCAGTCGTAGCCGCGGTTCCGTTTTAAAACGTGTTCAAACAGAATTTGATGTCCTTTGGAATAAGGCCTCCCGTCTTGGCGACGCATTAGAGCGTTACGAAAAGCGATTTGAGTTTGCCTCCCAAATGCGTGAGAAATCCAATCGATTATTAAAGCGCTTACAAACGAATCCTTTTCAGCCGATCGATCGCATTGAACCCAATGCAATGCAACGAGAGTTTATCGATAACCTAAAACGGATGGTCGTTGATGATAAAAAGCGAGCGTTGTTAGTGGCCGCGACCGGTACAGGGAAAACTTACGCGGCAGCCTTGGCGCTTCGAGAAATCGGAGCTGAAAACATTCTCTTTATCGTTCATCGTGAACAAATTGCGCGAAAGGCATTGGAGAGTTTCCAACAGGTTTTTGGTGATGACTTCCGAGGCGGGATCTTCAGTGGCTCGGACAGGCAAATCGAGGCAAAGGCCGTATTTGCGACGATGCAAACGCTCTCCAAGCCCGAACAGTTGGCTAAATTTCCCAAGGATCGCTTCACGCATATCGTTGTTGACGAAGCTCATCATATTGGTGCAGAAAGCTACAAGCGAATCACGGACTACTTTGAACCCGAACTCTGGCTTGGGATGACAGCAACACCTTATCGATTGGATGAATTTAATGTTTTTGACGCCTTCGATAACAACATTGCCTATAACATCACACTCCAAAAAGCCTTGGAGAGCGAATTTTTGTGCCCGTTCCATTACTACGGCATCTCGGATGTTTACTTAGAAAATACAAAGGATCCCTCACAATTACTGGATCATCTGACAACCGATGAACGAGTTGATCACATTCTCACAGCATCAGAGCGCTATGGTTTCAGCGGGAAACGTGTAAAGGGGCTTATTTTCTGTAGTCGTTTGGACGAATGCCGACAGTTAGCTGAAAAATTTATAGCTCGAGGCAAAAGGGTCAAAGTACTCTCCGGGAAAGACTCTCAAGTCGTTCGTGAAGAAGCAATTGCAAGGCTTCAAACCGATGAAAATTATGAGGAACAGCTTGATTACATCTTAACGATTGATGTTTTTAATGAAGGTGTCGACATTCCGAGTGTCAATCAAATCATTCTTTTACGTCCTACTGAAAGCCCCATTGTTTTCGTTCAACAATTAGGTCGGGGACTTCGACTGGCAGCGAAAAAAGAATTTTTGGTGGTATTGGATTTTATTGCCAACTACAAAACCAATTACATGATTCCCATTGCGCTAACGGGAGATCGTTCTTACAACAAAGACAACATGCGCCGCCGCGTTTCATCTAAAAACGTATTTATCGCGGGGAGTTCGACCGTAGAGTTTGACCGTATTGCCAAAGAGCGCATTCTTGCTTCCATTGACAAAATCAATACCGGTAGCATTACCTTCATTAATGACTCTTATAAGCATCTTAAATATGAACTGGGGCGTATCCCTAAACTCATGGACTTTGAAACGCTTGAGGGCATTGATCCTTTAAAAATTTTCGCGGCTTGCGGCTCTTACCACGCCTACCTTCAAAAGTATGAAGAAGACTACATGGTGAGATTAACGAAGGCTCAGGAACAGTTCCTTACTCGTCTTTCAAGAACTTATGGCGCCGGGAAACGTGCACTAGATCTTTTGATTCTCAAACAACTTTTAACCCTGAGGACAGAAATCAATATTAATCGTCCTCTTTCTCAGGCGTACATGGATCAGTATCGAATTAAAGTGACGCCTTCGAAAGTTAAAGTGATTCTTTCTCAAATGAATCATACATTTGCGAATATTTTCGGCAGTGAGGACTTTTTTCAAATTGATGATGAAAGCATTTCAGTCCCGCCATCCATTCGAGCAAACTTTACAGAGGATTTTGCCAAGCAGGTCGAAGAAGTTATTGATTTCTCACTTCAACGAAATTTAAAGAAGTGGAGTGAGACCTATCAAGACACGGACTTCGTTTTAAACGAAAAATACTCCTATGAAGACGTCTCTCGCCTTCTTAACTGGGATAAACCGCTCAACGGAGGCGTCATCGGCGGCTATAAATACGATGAAAAAACACAAACGATTCCAGTGTTTGTAAACTACCAAAAGGACGATAACGCCATTGCTTATCACGACCATTTTGTCGATCCCGAGACCTTTGTCGCTATCTCTAAAAATAATCGTTCGATTAACTCTCCTGATGCCGATCGATTCTTTAAACGAGGAGAAAAGTATAAAAACAATCGAATCTATCTCTTTGTCAGAAAGACTAAAAAGGACGATCCCACTAAAGAATTCTATTTTTTAGGTGAAGTTCAGGCTCAAGGCGAACCACAAGCCGATACAATGGACGGGAAAAATGTTTTTAAGGTTCAGTACCGTTTAGAATCTCGTGTGCAAAGGGATTTATACGATTACATTGTTGATGCCCAATAAAAATAAGGGCATATAAGGAACATAAATGAAAAGCATCGAAGTCGTCGCCGCCATCATCCGTCACGAAGATAAAATCTTCGCCACGCAACGCGGTTACGGTGATTTTAAAGACGGTTGGGAGTTCCCGGGTGGCAAGGTAGAAGCCGGAGAAACACCCAAGGAAGCCCTCATTCGCGAAATTAAAGAAGAGCTTGAAGTTGATATTGAAGTAGGGGAGCTCGTCGAAACCGTGGAGTGCGACTACCCGAAGTTTCATCTTACGATGCATTGCTTCTTTTGCACCATCACGGGCGGGGAGTTGGTCTTAAAAGAGCACGAAGCCGCTAAATGGCTAACGTCCGAAACACTTGATTCTGTGGATTGGCTGCCGGCTGACATAGGTCTTATTCCTAAGATTCGTCAAGCACTCGCACACTAACCATCCCGCTATTTTTCAAGCCTCGGCATTCAAAAGACCGAGGCTTTTTCTCACCCCTCCTAAGTACAAAGCCCCATATTTCAAGTCAAACTTGGGTATTTCCGCCTAGAAACGAATGTAAATACGGCTTCGAAATATGACAAAAGGCAGTAGATTGAATTCATAGCCCTCTAGCTATACACGCGTCTCATAACAACACAAATAAAAGGAGATTTTATGAACGATGCAGTAAGTGACATTTTGGTTATAAATGTCAACATGATTCAAGCGGTGGCTTTAGCTGTCGTAATGTATTACCTTGGTGTTTGGATTAAGAGCAAGGTCCAGATTTTGGAGCGTTACTCTATGCCAAGCCCAGTAGTCGGTGGGATGATTTGTGCAGTGACGCTTTCGACACTGCAACACTTCCAGATCATGAAAGTCAATTTTGACGGTACGCTGCAGAGTTTATTAATGCTTGCTTTCTTCACGACCATTGGTTTGATGGCCAGTGTTCGAGTGGTCAAACAAGGCGGTAAGCTCCTTTTAGGCTTTTTCATTGCCGTGTCCGTCTTGGCCGTGATTCAAAACGTCTTGGGTATGAGTCTTGCCACCATCATGGGTTTGGATCCGCACTATGGTCTTTTAGCGGGTTCCGTCTCAATGATGGGCGGCTTGGGGACTTCAGCTGCCTTTGGTCCTTACTTTGAAGAAACCTACGGGATTGTGGGCGGTACGGCCGTTGCGATCACGTCGGCCACCTTCGGTATGGTTGCTGCTTTAATGATTGGCGCTCCCTTTGGCGAATGGTTGATTCGTAAATATAAGATCAAGACGCCAAAGTCCGTTGGAGACCCCGAACCCACGTTGCACGTGCCTGATGACATGCATGCCGGCATCATGGGTGAACGCGCTGCCGAAAAGCCCTCGATGACGCCTGACATGATGAAGGCCGTTGGGATTGTGGCTGTTTGCATGGGCTTGGGTTCCATTGTCTCTTCCCTTTTGGGTCAAGTGATTACGTTACCGGCCTACATCGGTTCCATGATTGTGGCAGCCGTCATTCGTAATTTGAGTGACTTGGAAAAGGGGAAGGCCTTCCGTATTGAAGACAAGAGCTTAAATACGGTCGCAGACATCACCTTGGTCTTGTTCGTTACGATGGCGGTCAATAGCCTCAAGCTTCACGAATTGGTGAATTTGGCTGTTCCCATGATGGTCATCTTGGCCGCACAAACGGTTTTGATGTTGGTCTTTGCCTGGGGTGTGCTTTTTAGCCTCTTTAAGCGCGAATACGACACCGTGATGTTGACGGTCGGCGGTATCGGTTTCTCAATGGGTGCTACGGCTAACGGTTTAGCTAACATGCAAGCCATGGCTGAAAAGTATGGTTCGAGCCCCAAGGCTTGGCTCATTGTGAGTTTGGTCGGTGCCTTCTTGATTGACTTTGTGAACGCCGTTGTGATCACGACGATGGGCGCGATGTAATCAAGTCTTTGATTAACCAATAAAATTTAAGGCTTCGGAGGTTTGACTTTCCGAAGCCTTGTTTTTTCTAGAAGCCTTTTAATGAACTTCCAACGTTTCAATTAAAGCCGGCAACTCTTCCAACGAATTAATCGTGGCATCGGCCCCGGCTTGCATGAACTTATAGCGGGTTTGTTCGCGCATGGCTTCCTTTTCAAAAGTGGACAATGCGTCCCAACCCTTTCGATCCAACCCCATCATGGAGGAGCCTTCAACCACACCCACGGTGATGAGCCCGGCGTTTTTACCTTCTTGAATGTCAGAAGTCGTATCGCCCACTTTGATAATGCGACGGACGTCCTTTAATTGAAGTCGACGCATGTTTTCAAAAACCATAAAGGGCCAAGGGCGACCGTAACCGTTAACGTCTTCAGCCGTAACGTACGTATCGGGACTGTAACCGGCTTTAGCCGCTTCGCTCGTTACCACCTTCATCATGATTTCGGTAAAGCCCGTGGTGGAGCCGATTTGAATGTCCTTATTGCGAAGGTATTCAACCGTTTCCAATAAACCCAGCTTTAAATCGCAATGGCGATCCAAAACAGCCATAAGGGCCGGTTCAAAGTCTTGATAGATGCGTTCCATATCGTCACGCGTGGGCTCAGAACCATACTTTTCAACCCAAGCGGCCTTGATTCGAGGCATTTGGAGCATCGTGAAGATATGATCGCGCTTGAGCATTCCCATGGGAGCGCGAGTTTCCTCATCAGTGACTTCAATGCCCGCACGACGGAAAGCTTCCATAAAAGCAGAAACAGGGGAGGTAGAGCCAAAATCCACCGTGGTACCGGCCCAATCAAAGATAACGGCTTCAATCTTAGCCATGGTTTACTTCCTCTAAATAGTTCTTGAAAATCGATAAAACGCGTTCAACATCATCTTCATAAATTTCACCGATGTTGCCCAAGCGGAACGTATCACGTTCGGTGAGTTTGCCCGGATAAATGACGTAACCGCGATCCTTTAAGTACGTGTACATGCTCTTAAAGTCAAACTTAGCATCTTGCGGATAGAAGAACGTCGTAATGATCGGGCCTTGATGATCGGGCGTAATGTACGCGTCAAACCCCATCGCCTTCATGCCGTCACGCATCATGGCGTTGCACTTGGCGTAACGAGCGCCACGGACGGCAACACCGCCTTCAACATGCAATTCCTTCAATGCACGATGGAATGCCGCCACAACGTGCGTGGGGGAAGTGAAACGCCACTTACCGCCGTCTTTTTCCATGACCTTCCATTGATCGTAGAGGTCGAGAGAAAGAGAGCGAGCGTTACCGGCACTTGCCTTAAGCTTTTCCGTATTGGCAATGATGAAAGAGAAACCCGGTACGCCTTGAATGCACTTATTGGCTGAAGACACTAAGAAATCAATGCCGATTTTGCCCATGTCAATGTCAACCGCCCCAAAAGAGCTCATCGCGTCCACGATAAACGTTTTGCCATGGGCCTTAACGACTTTACCCACCGCTTCAATATCGTTTAACAAACCCGTCGTCGTTTCATTGTGCACCATGGAAACAATCGTAATATCCTTGTGTGCTTCAAGATAGCTATTAACTTCATTGGCGTCAGGAATAGCATCCCAAGCAAAGTCAATACGATCAAATGCGACTTTATGATAGGTGAGGATTTGGCACATGCGTTCGGAATAAGCGCCGTTGACAAGCACCAAAACTTTGTCATTGTTGCCGGGGATAGAACTTAAAACGCTTTCAACACCGAAGGTGCCACTGCCTTGCATTAAAACCGTCGTGTATTGTGGGCTATTGACATGGGCAAGGGCTAAAAGTTCCTGACGGATTTCTTGCGTAATGGCTTTGTAGTCAGCATCCCACGTGCAGCGGTCAACCAACATTTCTTCACGAACCGTTAAAGACGTGGTCAAGGGACCGGGGGTGAGCAATTTAAAAGTATTCGGATCTTTCATCATGGTAAAAATTTATTAAGCCCCTAAAAAGAGGGGCTTAAACCTTATGTATGGTTAAATTATTGAGCAGCAGCCTTCACAGCCTTTTGATGGGCTTGTAAAAGTTCAACCGTCAAAGCTTCTTTCCAAACCTTGGGGTTGGCAGGCTTATTTTCAGCAGAAACTTCTTCACCCTTATAAAGTGCGACGGGGTAGTTCTTCAAAAGTTCGGTGCGACCATGCTTCACAATGGTTTCAACCATCTTTTGAGCGTTCGGGTTGGTCTTATCGCCCTTATTGATCACAGCGGCGGCTTCAACCAATTGGAAGTTACCTTCGATCGGATCGATGTAGTCAATCGGCAAGCCCTTAGCCTTATCGGCCACGGCTTGGTGACGAAGACCAAAGCCGATAGCGACTTCACCGGCGCGCAACTTCTTTAAAGGAGCAGAGCCGGACTTTTCCAAGTGAGCGCCGGCATTTTTCTCAATTAAAGCAATGGTCTTCGCACCGGCTTCATCGCCTTCGTTGGCTAAAACGGCTTGCGTCATGAGCCAAGAGGTCGAAGACCCCATGATGTCAGGCACAGAAATCTTGCCCTTGTATTCGGGCTTAGCAAGGTCAGCCAAAGCCTTGGGGGCAGCGACCTTAGCCGTCTTCATCACTTCCGTATTAATGAACATGGCACCCGTGTTACCCAAAATCGGGGCGTAGAAGTTAGAGGTCGGATTAATCGTGTCAACCTTGAAAGACAAGGGAGCGAACATGTTGTTCTTCTTTTGATAGCTATCAAGGTAGTAGGTACTGATCGTCACCACATCGGCTTCGATCTTCGTGCCTTCGGCAACGAGCTTACCGCCCAATTCCGACGTACCGAAGGATTGCATCAAGTAAGCGCCCTTAAAGCCATTCATATCCAAGGCATTTTTCATGGCGGTTTGCGCTTCTTCGTCGGCATTGGTGTAGATTACGACTTGCTTGGCTTGGGCCGTTTGCGTGGCCTTTGCGTCAGAAGCCTTATCTCCGCAAGCAGTCAAACCCATGACCGCTGCCGAAAGAACAGAAAGCGTAAGAACAGAGATGCGTTTCATAATGTCTCCAAATTTAAGAAAGAGACTGAGAAGTCGCACGGCGACCCCACAGTTTGCTAATCAATTGATTAAGCGTTCGAGTTAACGATTGAAAGAAAGTGTTATTGGGCTTCTCTGCCTGCTCGGCCAAGTAGTCAAAAAGGCATTTGGCAAAGACATTGGTAAAGAAGATCAAAAGGGATAAAACAAAGATTTCTTCAAATTTTTCAAAGTATTGAAGTTCTTTGATCTTGGTGGTCAAAAGCATCGTTCGAGCACCCGTTAAGAACACCACGGCACTGATCGTGACCATGGCACTCACAAAGAAGTACTGGAACATATGCAAAATCGTTGACCAAGAATTCGGAATAATCACGCGCCAGACGGTCTTGATCCAGCTGTCGCCCATCAAAGCGCCCGTTGTTTCCCAACCGGCATTCATCTTCGAAAAAGCAGACGTTGCCATCATGTAGGGGGTTGTGAAGAAGTGAACGAGGTTGGCCAAAATCAAAATAAGGAACGTATTGGCTAACCACGTGCCGCTCATCGCAAACAAAAAGCCAATCCCCAAAACCATACCGGGCACGGTGTTGGCAATCATGGCGAAAATGTCCATCGTGGTTTGGCACCACCCCGAGAGGTTAGAGCGAGCTTTAATGAGGCCAGCGACAAAACAAACCACGCAGCCGACAAAGGCAGAGGCAAGGGCCACGGCGACCGAGTGGGTATAGACTTGCCAGACGGCATCGTCAGACAAAATGCGTTTGACCACATCCAATGTAAAGTACGGCTGATAGGGCCATTGCTTCACAAAGGGCACCACAAACATCACCACAAAGACCGATAAAAGTGCCAAGGCAATCAAGCCGTAATAACCCATAAACAGACGATCACGTAAGGGGTTGGCAGAAACATCGCCTTTACTTAACTTGTTGTAGCGGAAGTTAAAGCGTTCGGCATAGCGAAGAAGAACGACACTCACGATCGAAGGCACAAGCATTGCCATGGCAATCACGGCCCCTTCACCGAAATTGGGGATGGCGCCCATCATCGTCATATAAAGTTCCGTAGCAATGACGCTATATTCACCTGCAATGGAGACGGGGATACCGAAGTCGGTAAAGGCTAAGAAGAAACTCAATATGAACGCGGAGATTAGGGCGCCTGCGACCGGGCGGAACGCCGTCATGTAAAAGGTACGCAAGGGACTGTCGCCCATTAAGCGGGAAACAATCGTGAAGTTGCGATCAACGTAGTAAAAAGCGTTATGCAAAATCAAGAAGGCCGCGGGCAACGTATAAATAACGTCTGCAAACAAAAGCCCCCAAAAGCCATAGATCGAAAAGGGCGGGGGTGCAATCAATTGGCTTACAAGCCCCAAGCGACCGAACGAATAAATCACGGCAAAACCGTAAGTAATCGATGGCAAGAATAGGGGAAGGAGCACAATGATTTGGAAAATCTTTTTAATGCGCTTATCAATCAAGGTAAAGTGAAGACCGTAAGCACAGAGAAAAGCTAAACTCGCAGAAATTAAGGCAGAAAGCCCCGAAACCGTAAAACTGTGACCCAATGCGACCCAAAAGCGCTCTTGATTTAAAAGCGCAGTGTAGTTATGAAAGAGTCCAGCCTCTTCACCTTGAGTGGCAAAGGACTGCATCAAAACGCACCCTAAGGGGTAAAGCAAAATGGCAGACAACCCCAACGTCACCAGCACGTAAAGAATCTTTAAATCTTTACGTTCATTGCCCATCAAACTCATTCTTACAGCTCCTCAAACGCATTAAGCAACAGCTTGATGAATGTGATAGCCCGCACGCTCCCATGTGTTTTGAGGGATTTCATGGGCATGGCTTTCGTTAAAGAGCTTCAAGATATTGGAGCGCTTAACGTTAAGCTGTCTCAAAATGAACTGACGAATAAAGTCATCGGCCGGTTCATTGACAATCGTTTGAGGATCGGCAAATTGAGCAATCTTGCCGTTATTGATAATGAGTACGCGGTCAGAAAGCGTCAAGGCTTCTTCCGGATCATGCGTAACGATCAAGGTCGTGAGTTTGTATTGACGGGCAACACGACGGATACGTTCTTTAATGGACTCTTTGATAATGCCATCCAACGCCGACAAAGGTTCGTCCAACAAAAGCACTTTAGGTTTCATAACGAGCGTTCTCGCAATGGCCACACGTTGCTTTTGACCGCCAGAGAGTTCATCAATGCGTTGATCTAAATGTTTACGCAAACCTAAAAGGTCAATGAGTTCATTGACTTCTTCTTGGCTAGAGGTGTTGGGACGATTGCGTAACCCATAGACAATGTTTTCGTAAGCATTGAGATTGGGGAAAAGCGCAAAGTCTTGAAAGACAATGTTAAAGCCACGCTTTTGCATGGGAACGCGGCTTAAGTCTTCGCCGTCGCAAAAGAGTTTGCCCGCTGTAATGTCGGTGAGACCCAAAATCAAATTCAGTAAAGTGGTTTTGCCACAACCCGACGGGCCCAAAATGGAGACAATTTCTCCTTTTTGAATACTTAAATTAATATCGGTCAAAATGTCTCGATCACCGAAACGCTTGCAAACGTTATGCAGTTCCAACATGGCATCAAAGCTCCAAAGAAATCATTGACGTCATTATTGGGAGGTAATTTGAATTTACGAAGACAAAAAGATGAAGACTTGATGACGATATTACATTTATGAATTCGGATGAAAACTTATGAATTACTTATGAATCAAAGAGATATGAGACGACAATTAACTTAAAGTAAAAGATTAAATGACATATTGTCATTTTCAGATAATAAAAGGCCCTGGGTTCAAAAGCTTCCCCCAGGGCACAATTTAAAGCGAAAAGTCTACAAGATTAGTAGAGCGTGCTGATCACATCACGAGCAAACTTTTCTTGAGCCTTGATCAATTCGCCCAATTCCTTGTCGTTCTTGTATTCAAGGTTAAGGCCAGCCGTTTGGTGAGCCTTGATCACTTCAGGATCGCTCATCACCTTCTTGAACGTGTCAACATAGTACTTGACGACGTCAGCAGGCATACCGGCCGGAGCCACCAAAGCACGGGCAGAGCCATACCATTCGCCGTAGTAACCCATTTCGCCCAAGGTCGGGACGTTCGGGAATTCCTTCAAGCGTTGCTTATCGAAGACACCCAAAATGCGAAGTTCGGGCTTGTCACCCGTGACGAGCTTAGCGACGTCAGCGATCTTGGCGCAAGAGAAGTCGACTTCGCCTTGACGCAAAGCGAGCAATTGGTCAGCCGTACCGCCGTAAGGAACGGCCTTATATTGGATGCCGGCGCTCTTAGCGAACAATTGAGCGGCCGTGTGGTTAGAGGCCTTCACGCCGTTGGTGGAGCAACGCATCTTGCTGTTGGCCTTAGCAGCATCAACCAAACCCTTCAAAGAGTCGATCTTGCTGTCAGCGCGGACAACGATTACGCTCGTTTCCGTTAAGTGGTTAGCGATCGGAACGATTTGAGCGGTCTTAAAGGGAGCGCCCTTTTGAGCAGCCAAAGTCGTAAAGGTGGGCAAATTAATAAAGCCAATCGTGTAGCCGTCGGGTTTAGCTTGAACCAAACGCGTCCAACCGATCTTACCGTCAGCGCCCGGCAAGTTGTTGATGATCAACGTCTTACCGATGAACTTTTCAGCTTGGCTTGAGAGCAAACGAGCACCCGTGTCGGTACCGGAGCCGGCCTTGTAAGCCACAATCACGTTAATGTCGTTTTGCGGGGTCCAAGCTTGGGCTGAAAGAGGAAGAGCCATCGCAACAGCCAACGATAAAAGGACTTTTTTCATGTACCAATCTCCTATATCTTTAAACGATATTAAGTTTTGTCTACGGACCCAATAAAACGAATGAAGTGAAGAGGTCCAAACCTCGCTTCATTTAAGAAAACTAACTGTTCTTATCCAACATGCGCTTTTCAAAGCGACCCATGATGATCGGCGAGAAGATCCCGACCACGCAAAGGATGATCAACATCCAGCACAAGGGCGTTGAGAAAAGAATCATCGGATCGCCATCGCTCAAATAAAGCGAGCGACGTAAACCGTTTTCACCGATCGGGCCCAAAATAAGGCCCAACACGATAGCGGCTGCGTTTAAGTCAAACTTGCGCACCAAGTAACCGATCACACCGAAAATGAACATGATGATGACTTCAACGAAGTTATTGTGAATGGCGTAAGAACCCACCACGCACAACACAACAATCGAAGGAATCAAGATACTGTCGGATAAGCGCGAAATTTGAGCAAAGACCTTACTGCCCCACAAACCGATACCGAGCATGGCAAATTGCACAAGCACAAAGCCCGCGAAGAACGTGTAGGTCATCGGAGCATAGGTGGAGAAAAGTTCCGGCCCCGGTTGAAGACCGTGAATGATCAAACCACCCATCAAAACGGCCGTCACGGATTCGCCAGGAATCCCTAAGGTCAAGGTCGGAATCAAAGAGCCACCCGTCACAGCGTTATTGGCAGCTTCAGAACCGGCCACGCCTTCAATGGAACCCGTACCGAATTCTTCCTTATGCTTAGAGAAGCGACGAGCTTCGTTGTAACCCATAAAGCAAGCGATCGTGGCACCGGCGCCCGGCAAAATCCCCAAGATGTTACCGATTAACCAAGAGCGGGTAATGGTCGGCATCAAGCGCTTGATTTCTTGACGGGAAAGACCGTATTGCATCTTGAATTTGGCAGCCTTTGCGCGTTCAATAATCTTCTTTTCAGCCAAAATAAAGACTTGGGACATCGAGAAAAGACCGATCAAAGCGCAGGTCGTATTGACGCCGTTATAAAGCGTGCTTTGGCCAAACATAAAGCGTTCAACCCCTTCCATCGGATCCATACCGATGGTGGAGATCAAAAGACCCAAAATACCCGACATCAAGCCCTTCAAAATAGAGCGGGAAGAGACGCCTGCAATAATCGTTAAGCCAAAGATAGAGAGCCAGAAGTATTCCGGGCTCTTAAATTGCATGGCAAGCTCTGCCAACAGGGGCGAGAAGAAGTAAAGCGAGATGCAGCTTAGCAACCCACCGCAAAATGATGCATAGCAAGCCACGCTCAAGGCTTTGGCGGCTTGACCTTTTAACGTCAATTGATAGCCTTCAATGGCCGTTGCCGCGGAAGCCGGTGTTCCCGGCGTATGGATCAAAATGGCACTGATGGAGCCACCGAAAATAGCACCGCAATAGATACCGCCCAACACAATCAAGCCGGTGGCGGGATCCATCCCGAAGGTTACCGGTAATAAAAGAGCCACACCCATGGCAGCCGAGAGCCCCGGCAAACAACCGATCGTGATCCCAAGCGCGGTGGAAGCCACCATCGCCAATAAGTTCATCGGGGAGAGTGCATGAATGAAGCCCGCACCCATTAAACCTAATGTTTCTAACATACGACGCTCCTCTCCTTAACCGAAAAACATGCCCGTGGGAAGGGGAACGTGCAAGAAAGCGGAAAAGACCGCAGCCACCATGGCAGCAATCACGATCACGCTGATTGCAATATGAAGGGGCTTGACGCGCAAGAAAAGCATAGCGCCTACCATAAAGATGGCCGTTGAGAGGTAGTAACCCGCCACATACATTAAGGCGAGATAACCGATAATCCAGGCAGCAACGCCCAAAAATTGCATTGGAATAAATTCTTTAAAAGCATGCGCCACATCATCTTCGACTTGATGATTGGAGCGATACGATGCTAAAGACTTGATTAAATAGAGAGTATTGACAAAGAGCAAGGCGCTAATGAGCACCAAAGGGTATGTTTGTGCAGCATCCGGCAAATCCAACGTCATGAACAAAAAGCCCAAGCCGATGGCATAGATGACACTGACAACACCAAAGTCAGATTTTTTCATGAGAAAAGTCCGCAAGTAGGGGAAATTCAGCAAAGCGAATACCGATGATGGACTTTTGGTATTGCTCGTGAGACATGCGATATCAAAAATCAATCCCTTCAAACTTTACTGGCGCCCAAGGATTGTAGCCCGTCTCTAGCACAGATGTCAGTCTTTTGCATAACTTTTGAGCATTTTTTCGGACTAACCCTAACAATTAATTGAAGCAAAGCTTTAAGATGGACTAAAAATAGACGTTTTAATTTAGAAGATCGCAATGAAAACGACGAAGTTACATAACGGTGTTTCACTTTTTTAGATAAAGCTGATAAAGTAAAAAGCATTCCTTTTTAAGGTGATTGAAATGAACACGATGTTGCAAAACGCACAATGCTGGTGGTGGCGCTGCTAAAGAAGCGGGTGCCATGGTTTTTGCAACTTATGAAATTAACCCGCCTAGTTTGAGCGGGTTTATTTTTATCCTTAAAACCTACCACTGACCATAAGTCCGCTCGAAATAGGCAAGCAACTATTTGGAGTGACTTATGACTCAACTTAATCCTTTCTTCGGTCCTTTCGGCGGTCAATTTGTTCCTGAGGTTTTAAAGCCTGCTTTGGATCAACTCGAAAACGCTTTCATTGAAGCACAAAGCGACGACTCATTTAAAGAAGAACTTCAACATCTCCTTTATGACTATGCCGGACGCCCTACGCCTTTAACGCTTTGTCAAAATTTAACCGCAGGCACAAACACAAAGATTTTCTTAAAGCGTGAAGACCTTTTGCATGGTGGCGCTCACAAAACCAACCAAGTATTGGGCCAAGCGTTGTTGGCAAAACGCATGGGTAAAAAGCGCATCATCGCAGAAACCGGTGCAGGTCAGCACGGTGTTGCAACGGCACTAGCTTGCTCCTTGATGGGGTTTGACTGCACGATCTACATGGGTGCTAAGGATGTGGAGCGTCAAAAGCCCAATGTTTTTCGCATGGAATTAATGGGGGCGAAGGTCATTGCTGTTACTGAAGGCGCTCAAAGCTTAAAAGAAGCGTGTGAGGCCGCCTTAAACGATTGGGTCGAAAACGTCGATACGACGCACTATATGTTGGGCACCGCCGCCGGTCCTCATCCGTTCCCGACGATTGTTCGCGAATTTCAAAAGATTATCGGCGAAGAAGCCAAGGAACAAATTCTCGATATTGAACACCATTTACCTGATGCCGTCATTGCCTGTGTGGGCGGAGGGAGCAACGCCATTGGTTTGTTTAACGACTTTATTGAACACGAAAACGTTGCTCTGATCGGTGTGGAACCGGCAGGCTTTGGAATGGATACCGACAAACACGGTTGCGTACTTCAAAAAGGCACGGAAGGGGTCTTCTTTGGGGCGAACTCCTTAAATATGCAAAACGACAAGGGAGAGATTGAAGAGTCTTACTCCATCGCCGCAGGCCTTGACTTCCCTTCTGTCGGGCCTCAACACTGCTACCTTCAATCCATCGGTCGCGCTCAATACGTCGGCATCAAGGACGTTGAAGCCCTCGAAGCCTTTATGCTCTTAAGTCTTTATGAAGGCATCATCCCTGCTTTAGAGAGTTCTCACGCATTGGCCTATGCTTTGAAGATGGCTAAGAGCGATCCTCAAAAGCAACAAACGTTAATTGTGAATCTCTCCGGTCGCGGTGACAAGGATATCTTCCAGGTTTATGATTATTTCAAGAAGGAAGGCATCATGATCGATGGTCACTTAACACAAGCTTCATTAGTCGCTTTCCAAGAAAAGCATCAACTCATTTAAATATTAGGGGACGAACATGACCCAACGCTTTGATCAAGACCTTGTCGAGACATTAAATACGCTCATAACGATCGACGTTATTAAAAAAGGCCTTAACTTTGTAAAGGATGCATTGTCGGAAAGCATTGAGGTGCAAAAAGAACTCGCTCTTATTGAAGCGCCGAGTTACCACGAAGAAGAAAAGGCCAAGCGTTATGCTGAACTTTTGATTAAAGCGGGTCTTGAAGAGGTTCGTATCTGCCCCAACTTTAATGTCTACGGATTTATTCGTGGAAGCGGTAATACAGGCAAGGCCGTTGTCCTTGAAGGGCACTTGGATACCGTTTTTGATTTTGGAAGTGTCAAGGGCGTCACGACCGATAGCGAAGGGCGCATTCATTGTCCGGGCATTTGCGATGATACGAGAGCACTGGTTGCCAACCTCTCAGTACTCAAAGCCATTAAAACGCTCAACATTCGTCCCGTTCATGACATCGTGATTGCCGGTACCGTCTGTGAAGAAGGCTTGGGTGGGATGAAGGGCATCCGAGCTCTATTGGATGACCTCAAGCCTCAAGCCCAAGTTTTAGCGAGCATTTCCATTGACGGCCCGACAGGTAACGTCTTTTACGCCAACGCCACGGGCATGGTCGATTGGAGCGTAACCTTTGAAGGCCCGGGAGGACACGCGTGGACCGCAAGCGGTACCCCCAGTGCCGTTCAAGCGGCCTGTCGAGCAGCAGCGATCATTAGCGATATTGAGTTGCCGGACAATCCCAAGACAACGTCGACCGTGAGCCTCATCGAAGGCGGTCAAGCCATTCACGGGATTGCTCAGAAAGCCGTCATGAAAATCAATATGCGATCAAACGATCAGGAAGAGCTTGAAAAGCTCAATGAAAAGATGATCGCAGCGTTTGAAAAAGGAGCGGCGCTTGAAAATGCTCGCTACGGGAAAGAGGGCGTTGTTAAAGTCACTTATGAGAAAGAATTGAGTGTCCCTGCGGGCTCTCAACCCGATGATGCCCGAATTATTCAAGTGGCAAAACTCGTGACCCAAGCCTGCGGTTTAGAACCTGAACTCAAAAAAGGCGGTTGCACGAATGCCAACATGCCGATTTTCGATGGGATTCCAGCGATTACCTATGGCCGAGGCGGAAAAGAATACGGCACGCACACGTTAGCCGAATGGTTTGATCCGACGGGAGTGGAGGTATGCGAGCAAAAGTCGTTTTTAACTCTTTTATTATTAGCAGGGGTTGAAAATACGGTTGCACCTTTAGGCGAAACGCTTAAGTCGTAACATTACAATTTGGTAAGCTTTAAGCGAGTACAATCAAAAAAGTAATCATTCTTAGGGGAATCGGTATGAAAAAATTTATTCAAGACTTCCAAGCTTTTATCAGTCGCGGCAACGTGATTGATATGGCTGTCGGTGTCATCGTTGGGGCTGCCTTTAGTCAAATCGTGAACTCTTTGGTGAAAGACGTTGTCAATCCCATTTTGGGGTTTGTCGTCGGCTCTCAAGACTTCTCGGATTTATTCATTGTGCTTTCGATGCCCGAAGGCTATGCCGGTCCCATGACCTACGCTGAACTTACCAAAGCCGGTGCCACGGTCTTGGGGTATGGCTCTTTTATTACCGCAGTCTTTCATTTCCTTTTGCTTGCTTTGGTGGTGTTCTCCATGGTTCGTGTTGTGAGCAAAATTCGCACCCATGCTGAAGAGCTTCTTAAAGCCAAAGAAAAGGAAGAAGAAAAGGTGGCTGAACCTGTCGCACCGCCTCCCACACCGGAAGACATTGAACTTTTGCGTGAAATTCGTGATTTGCTGAAGAAAGAAAAAGCGTAAGCAACCTTCTTTTTGAATTTAGCCACTCAATCACCCGATAAGTGGCTAAATTTTTGCCCAATTCGTAAGCAATATAGAAAAACTATAGGTTGTGTTAAAAAATAATTTAGGCACAAGAGAGAAACAGTAATCTATTGAATCCTTAGACTTTTTAAAATGTCAAATTTCTATATACCCCAAATATAGTGCTTAAATGCCAAGACAACTACAAAGGATAGGGGATTATTGAAGAAAAGTTTTCCTAAAGCGGGTAGAATGACCCCTTCGTTCGATAATTTTATTTCACGTCCTGGTGGGCGTTAAGGGACCGACCATGCAAGTCATTAAGAAAGACAACTCTCTGGAAAACTTTTCTCCGGAAAAGATTGCCGTAGCTGTCAATAAAGCCGCAATGCGTTGCGACAAAACGGTTGATGATGCTTCGATCAATAAGATCGTTGAAGCCATTTTGCGCCGTTTACAAGGCACGGAAAACGTGACCGTGGCTCAATTGCATGAGTTGGTGATTGCCGTTTTAACGGTAACGGGCTTTGAAGACGTGGCTAAGGCTTACGCTGAATACCGCTACTACAAGACCAATTACGCCAAGACGTTTGAAAAATTGCGTCAAGATGCCGATGACGTCTTGCGTTTGGGTGACCGCGAAAACGCTAACTTTGATAGCTCCTTGGTCTCCACTAAGGGTTCCTTGATTAAGGGCTACCTCACCAAGAGTCTCTACAAGCAATTCTATTTGTCTGCTAAAGAAAAGGAATTGATCGAACGCGGTGACATTTATATTCACGACTTGCGCGACATGATTTTGGGTTGCGTCAACTGTTGCTTGTTTGACTTTAAGACTGTCTTGACGAACGGTTTTGAAATGTCCAACGTTCAGTACACGGAACCGAAGACGATTTTGTCTGCTCTTCAAGTGATCGGTGACATCACTTTGGTGGCCACGGCTCAACAATTCGGTGGTTTCACCATCGCCGAATTGGATAAGGTGCTTCTTACGTACGCTCGTAAGACCTTTGATAAGGCCTATAACGATGCCAAGAACGAGTTGGAATTGTCTGAAGAAAAGGCCCGCAAGTACGCTGACAAGATTCTTTTGCGCGAATTGGAACAAGGCTTCCAATCGTTGGAACTCAAACTCAACACCGTTCCCTGCAGTCGTGGCGACTTCGCTTTCACGACGATCAGTTTTGGTCAATGGGACGTGGCTTTGCCTGAAGAAGACAAGCGTTTGCTCAATTTGATCAATACCGTGATGTTGCGTGTTCGTCGCAACGGCCACGGCAAAGACGGCAAGCCCGTTGTCTTCCCCAAGCTTGTTTATCTCTTTGATAAGCAACAAGTAGAAAGCGATAAGTACAGCTCCGACCTCTTTGACGAAGCCGTTAAGACGTCTTCGACCTGTATGTATCCGGACTATTTGTCCATTTCCAGCGAACACGGCACCGTTTCTCGTCTCTTCCGCGAAGAAGGCGTGATCACGAGCCCGATGGGCTGTCGCGCTTATTTGTCGCCATGGAAGGATCCGGAAACGAACAAGTACGTGACGATCGGTCGTTGTAACATTGGCGCAGCAAGCTTGAACATCCCCTTGATGATCAAGGTAGCCATGACGGAATACCCGCAAGATTGGCGTCAAAAGTTCTGGGACATCTTGGATGACCGTTTGCAAGTCATTCGTGACTTCTTAAAGAAGCGCTACGATGTGATTCGTAATCAACGTTGCTCCAGCAACCCCTTGGCCTTTACGCAAGGTGGTTTCTATCATGGTACCAAGAACCCCGATGACAAGGTCGGTGACTTGGTTGACTACATGACGGCAAGTTTCGGTATCACGGCACTTGACGATGCAACGTTCTTGTGGACGGGCAAGCGCATGATTGAAGATAACTCCGCTTTTGCTGTTCAAGTGTTGCGTTATTTGCAATCCAAACTTAATGAATTTAAGGCTGAAGACCATTACCTTTACGCCATTTACGGTACGCCGGCAGAAAGCTTGTGTGCTACGCAAGCCCGTCAATATGACGATTACTGCAAGGAAATGGCTGTCGAAAATGAATTCGAAAACCATGAATACTACAGCACGGAGTACTTCACGAATTCGTTCCACTTGAATGTGGCCGAAGACATTACGCCGTTTGAAAAGCAAGATCACGAATTTAAGTGCTTCCACCTCTGTGAAGGCGGTCACATCCAATACATCCGCTTGACGAACCCGGAAAACTTAGAAGGTGATAAGGCCATTATCAAGCGCGGTATGGACATGGGCTTCTATCAAGGCGTGAACTTTGACTCGGCCTACTGCAACAATTGCCACACGCACTCAACGAACGTGATGTTTACTTGCCCGCACTGCGGCAGTGACAACTTGTCCGTGATCAGTCGTGTTTGCGGTTACTTGGGTTACAGTAACGTTAACGGTCAATCCCGTATGAATGACGGTAAGATGGCTGAAATCAAAAACCGCATCAGTATGTAATGGCTAAATCGGGGAGAGACAAATGAAATATTCTCAATTACGCTCGTTTGATACCAGTAACGGTCCCGGCGTACGTGTTTCTTTGTTTGTCTCCGGTTGCACTTTAAAGTGCAAGGGGTGCTTTAATCCTGAATCTTGGGACTTTGATGCCGGCAACGAGTTTACGCAAGAGACCGTTGAAGAGATTATTCGTCTTTTAAATCAAGACTATATTGAAGGTTTTAGTCTCTTAGGAGGCGACCCCCTTGAAGCTCAAAACATCGATGTTGTCACGGATCTCTGCCGTCAAGTGAAAGCGGCTTGCCCCAATAAGTCTATTTGGCTTTGGACGGGTCGCAAGTATGAAAACTTTGAAGACCATCCGATCATGCAGTACTTGGATACGGTGGTTGATGGCCCTTACATTGAGAAATTTAAGATTACGGAACAAGGGCACTATTGCGGTAGCAGCAATCAACGTGTTATTCCGATACACGTTGAGAAATAATTAAAAATCAACAAATTAGGGAGCGAGAGCTCCCTTTATTTTTCAATGCAGATAACTAAGCCCTTCAATTGCCAAAAACTTTCTCTTTCGATCAAGACCTCCACCATAACCCGTCAAGCTCCCATTCGAACCAATAATTCGATGACAGGGAATCAGAATTGAGATCGGGTTATAGCCAACAGCGTTGGCAACGGCTCGAGTTGCAGTCGGACGGCCGATTCGATTTGCTAACTCTGAGTAACTGATGGTTTGGCCATAGGGAATCTTCTGAAGTTCATCTGCAACCGCTCGTTGTAAATCAGTCCCGATAAAGTGTAGGGGAATGTCAAAGGTCTGGCGTTGACCATTTAGGTATTCCAAAATCTGGGTTTTTGTCTTAATAATGACAGTGGATTCCGATTCAATGGAATTTAACCCGATGATTTTCTTGAATTTATCGAATTTTGATTGATGGTGATGGCTGTCAATCCAATCACACATAATAAGCTTCTCATCGACAGAGACCAGCCGAATTAAACCAATGGGGGAATCCCAGGAAACGTAATTAAGAGCTTGCATAGAAGTGATCTATTCAAAAGATTCGCAATTATAATGGCCATTATAATAATGGAAATTATTATATAACCAATTGATTTGTAGAGTTTTTATTTTAAATATTAGGGGCGTAGTGTTTCAAAAAGCCTATCTTCGTATTGTTCATCAGAGAGATTAGGTACCTTGACAACACGATGGTCTTTGTCCATCACAACCCAAAACGAACGTTGAATCGTTTTAAAAGGGCCATATTCTATATGTTCCCATAACCACGTCGAGGAGCGGTTCTCTCCTGGAATTATTTTGGAGGGGCCTCCGAGTATTCTCATCGCTTGGATGGAAGTCATTCCGGGTTGAATTTGTCGGGCATCCTCCCATAAGAACTCCTCACCTACAAGCCCAACACACCCTGAAATAAGTACCGTTGAAAAAGAGAGAAGAAATAATTTTAGATTCATAGGTTTTGTCCCACTTAGTCTCAACTCCTATTTTAAGTCACTCACAATGAGATAGTTACAAGCTCATTTATTTTTAAAACATAGGTCATCTATAACCAATTGATTATTGTAGATTATTTCAAATATTTTAATATTAAAATTTAAACTATCTTATAGTTTGGTACAATTCTATTTTATAATTTGGTACAAATCTATTTGATAGTTTGGTACAAATTTAGTTTAGATATTGGTACAATTTATACAAAGCTTAAAGGTAATAACTAGGAGATCTCAATGATCATTCAGCGATGGGCCAATGAAGAGGTCATTCAAAAACTTAAAACGCATCGAGTGGTTTCTGTTGTGGGTTGCCGTCAATCTGGGAAAACAACCTTGTTATTAAATGCGCCTATCCCTAATATTGACTTTAATTCCCTCGATTCGAACTCTACATACAAAGAAGCTAAGGCTGATGCGGCTTTTTTCGTTAGGAGAAAAAAGTCTACTGACGTCATGGTCATTGATGAAATTCAAAAAGTTCCAGAACTCATTGGCCAAATTAAATTCAATGTCGATAGAGACCCTGCGAAGGGACAATATATTATTTCCGGATCATCGGATTATCGAAAATTACCTCAAGCCAATGAATCTCTCGCAGGACGCGCAGGATTTGTTCGTGTGCGAACATTTAGCGAAGCAGAACTTAGAGGGATTAAACCAGGTTTTCTAAACACTTTGTTTAAGAATATGTTGCCATTGTCGCTTGATTTTGAATGTGATAAACGTTCTGTGATAGAGATGGCTATTCGCGGTGGTTATCCGGAAGTAATTTCATTTGATAGTCCTGAAGATCGTAGCAGTTGGTTTACGGATTATGTTCAAAACCAAGTGCTTTACGACATTCGAGATCAATGGGGAGTAAGAAAGAAAAATACGGTTGAACAAGTATTGGAAAGTGCTGCCATTTACTCAAGTCGTGAACTGAGTAAAGCAAATCTTGCTTCTAAGTTCTCAGTTGCTTGGGATACTCTAAACACATATATGTCTGCAATTGAAGCAATGTATCTTATAGATACGGTATCGGGCTGGGCCAAAAAGGATTTTGACCGTCCTGGTATTGCTCCTAAAATCTTTATGACTGATAGCGGATTAATGGCGCATCTCTTACAAACAACAAGTGCAGAAGATGTTTTATACAGTCCTGAAAAGTCGCAAAATGAGGGCGGCAAACTTGTTGAAACTTGGGTCTACAACCAATTAATGTCAGAAATTAATTTGCACCCAACTTGGAAGATAAATTATTTTCGTTCCCGTCGACATGAGATTGATTTCATGGTGACAAATGAAAAAGGTCTTGTTGTTGGAATTGAAGTTAAAGCAGGGGAAAGCGTATCTTCAGACGACTTTAAGCACTTGCACTGGATGAAGGATCAGCTTGGTTCTGAAAAATTCATTGGAATTGTTTTGTATTCTGGAGATCGAATTAGATCAGGTGGCAACGGTTGTTACGCATTACCAATGTCTTCTCTCTGGTCAGACACAACCCGATGGGAATTGTTTGATCAACATTAATGTAGTGATTTGCAAGACATGTCCACTGTAACGGCTGGCGGATAGATTGTTTTGTCTAGCAATGTCAGCAACCTGTCGTCAACAGAAGAAAATTAACTTGGCTTTAAAACTTAAAGAATCCTAAATTAGCTAAAAATTAGGGGTGACTCCCCTAATTTTTATATTTAAACAGCGCAACATAATAACAGTTATGTTGAATAATAAATATTAATTACGAAAGAGACCGCTACATTTTCAAATTTGAGTCATATAATTGCGACATGCAAAAAAGGCTTCTAACAGATTCCACCTTTTACCTCTATTGCCAATTCCGGACTCTCCCGAGACCGGCGAGACAGTTTTTGCCTCCTTCAACAACAGGTTGCCTCTTTTATTAACGACGAAAAATAGATAACCCTTTTCTTTTTTCGTGAGTTAATACAATGTCGAATTCAAATACTGAAGGTAAGATCTTTCTTATCATTTTCTTGGCGTCTTTAACGGCATTTGGTCCGTTCGTCACAGATTTCTATTTACCCGCACTGCCTCAACAAGGCGAAGATTTACAAGCTTCGAGCGCCTGGGTTCAAGTCGGGATTTCTACTTCTCTTTGGGGTTTGGCCCTTGGACAATTAATCATTGGGCCCTTATCCGATCGCAAAGGACGGAAAATCCCCTTATTCTTATCACTTGGCGTTTTCTGTGTCGCAACCATCGGTTGTATCTTTACGCCCAATATCGAATGCTTCGTATTTTGGCGCTTTATCCAAGGGTTAGGGGCTGCCGGCGGAATCGTATTGGCAAAATCCATCGCTACTGACAAATACAAGAACCGAGAACTCAGTAACTTCTTATCTCTAATCGGCGCCGTTCAGGGGCTGGCTCCTATCATTGCACCCATTTGCGGTGCCATTCTCGTTGCTTATTTGGGTTGGAGAGAAATTTTCGGTGTTCTGCTGCTTCTTGGCGTGGTTTTAATCTTTGCCACCGCAAAATTTCAGGAAACATTGGCGTCCTACCGTCGTATAAAGGGAAAGGCTTCTTTTCTTGAGAGTTTTCAACTCTTTAAAAGCGATTCAGTTTTTTCTTTATTGGTTTTGCAGCAAAGTGCCGGTTGTGGTGTTTTGTTTGCCTACATTGCCTCAAGCGCATTTTTGTTCCAAACGATGTTTGCTCTTACGCCAATCGAATATTCAATCGTTTTTGCACTTAATGCCATCATGATTTCGATCGGAACCTTTGCTTGCAGGCTCTTTAAATCCATGATGCACGCGGTCATCTTCGGTTCAATGGGAATGCTTGCGAGTAGCGTAGCACTGGGGATTGTTCTGTTAACAATGGATTCCGTTATTTGGGTTGAACTATGCCTCATGGCTATGACGTGTTCATTGGGTCTGACGTTGCCTTCCGGTACCGGTCTGGCGCTTAATCGTCAACGAAATCGAGCAGGAAGTGCTTCGGCTCTGTTAGGCGCTTTAGGATTTGCAGTGGGTGGACTTGTCGCTCCCTTGGCGGGCATGGGAGAACATGGTATGGGACTTGTCATTGTGAGTGGAGCAATGAGCGTATTGGGTTTGGCTTTTGCTCTACTTGCCTCAAATCTCACGAGAAATCATGACACAAATTAATAATGATTGTTCTTAACGATTGGATTGTTTTCGAAGATAAGACTTCAAAAATGCTCCCTTATTTCCGAAACTTGCCAATTTCGGAAATAACGGGTCATAAATGCTCCATTAATTTCCAATTCGTTGGATTATTCGATCTTTTATTTTGAATCAGAGTTCTTTGAACACGGCTCCCCTACCCTAAACGGGATCGCCTGTTCTCGAACCGCTTGACGCAAAAAGATATTGACGGCAGTCGTCATGTCCATACCCAATTCAGAAAAAAGCTTTTGTGCCTCTTTCTTAAGTTCGGGATCGATTTTGATATTGGTACTTTGGCCTGCCATAATGATTTCCTAACTGTTAGAAGCAGTATAAACCTAGAATACGCCCATTGTCAACACGATGGGCGTATGAATTTGTAAAATTCAATAAAAAAACACCCCAAACTGCATTAATCAACAATTTGGGGCCAAAACTTGAGTGTTAGAAACCAATATCTATTTGATTTATTGGACAATTATTTTGTTGGTGCAAAATTCTTAACGTAATTTAATAAGAATCGAACGTGCTCAAGACTTTTTTCTTCGGACCTAAAATTTTGCCCCTTGTCTATCTTGCCGATTTCTTTCATTTCTTCCGATGTAATTGAGAAGTCAAAAACATCCAAATTTTGTTTCATGCGTTCAATATTCGTTGTCTTTGGAATCGCAATGATTCCCCGCTCTACTAAGTACCTTAACGCAATTTGATGCGGTGTCTTATGATACTTTTCAGATAATGCCTTCAGTACCGGATTGGTCAGCAAGTCAGGATCATTTTGTGTCAAAGGCCCAGAAGCCATAATGCGAGTACCAAGACGATTCAATTCGGACTCGGCAACCGTTTGTTGGCTAAACACATTCGTTTTCAACTGATTTACTGCCGGTGCAATTGAAGCGAACTCGACCATATCAACAAATCGATCAGCAGTGAAATTGGATAACCCAATCGCTCTAACCTTCCCCGCTTTTAACGCTTTTTCCATTGCCCGCCAAGAGCCGTGATAGTCACCAAGCGGTTGATGAATTAAAAGTAGATCAATGTAGTCTGTCTGCAATTTACGCAAAGATTCATCAATGCTACGAGCAGCATCTTCTTCGTTTTTATAAATCCAAACCTTTGTGGTTAAAAATATTTCTTCGCGCTTCACGCCGCTCTTGACGATGGCCCGTCCAACGGCTTCTTCATTGAAATACGCTTGTGCGGTATCGATCAGTCGATAGCCGACACTAATTGCATCAAGAACGCAACGTTCGCATTCTTCCGGCGTCACTTGAAAGACACCGTAACCGATAATCGGCATGTCAATGCCATTGTTCAGTTTTACCGTTTGCATCACATTATCTCCTAGTTGAAAATCTATTTAATTAGTCGTGAATTTTGTGAAGACCGATTGCTCTCACCGTCGGTAAATCCATGTCGTCGTAAATTGGACTTTTATTTGTGTCCAACGTCGCAATTGCGTTCATTTCAGCCACTGTCAGTTGGAGATTGAGACTATTAAAGTTTTCAATCATTCGGCTGCGTTGAACGGTTTTCGGAATAACAACGATATTGCGTTGAGTCAACCATCTCAAAATGACTGCCCCAACAGAACAGCCATGATTATTAGCGATTTCTTTTAATTGGGGATGATTGAATATGTCGTTCTTACCTTCTGCAAAAGGGGCCCAAGCTTGATGTTGAATGCCTTCAGATTTCAAAAAGGCTTCTGCAGACTTTTGTTGGAAAAACGGATGAGTTTCCAATTGATTAATTGCAGGCTTAATCTCGTTATGCAAGAACAAATCTTGAAGACGTTCATTTGAAAAACTCGTCACCCCAATGGCACGAATTCTCCCCTCTTTATAGAGTCGCTCGAGAGCACGCCATGCAGCGTAGTAATTACCATAGGGTTTATGGAGCAAATACAAATCCAAATAATCAACCCCCAATTTTTCCATCGTCAAATCAAATGCTCGCAGGGCATCATCATATTCGTAGTCTTGAACCCACAATTTGGATGTGATGAAGAACTCCTTGCGATCAATTCCAGAATGTCTAATTGCGCTACCGAGCTTTTCTTCATTAAAGTAAGCCGCCGCGGTGTCGAACAATCGATACCCAACACCAATTGCCTCTTCAACAACAGATTGTGTTTGATTTTCAGGAATTTGATAAACACCGAAACCAAGAATCGGCATTGAAAGACCATTATTTAAAATAACGTTTTGCATGTTAATTCCCCTAACAAGTTAAGGAAATCTTACAAACGAAGCATTTGAAATTCATTGTAGAATTGGAGGGTAGGTTTTCACTTTTCGTGGTTTTGTATTGAGATTTGTAAATGACAGATACTTTTGAAGGCATTCATTTTGGCAAGACATTGCCAGAATTTAAAAAGTCTTTTGATCGTGGCTATGTGATTCATTGTCTTTGCACTGAGGGATCAATGACTTTTTCGCTTATGGGCAAGCGATTTGAATTAAATGAAGGTGACTATGCCATTTTCCCCAACTTTGATGAAGTCTCTGATTTTTCAGATAGTTCGTCATTTAAAGGCTTTTGTATGGCACTCTCAGATTCTTTTATTCTGTCCATCGCCTTACGAAGCAATTACACCATCGTCGGTCATATGTCTCTTTTACAAAACCCGATTTTAAAACTCAGTCCTCGAGAGTTTAACGTTTGCAGGCAAGCTCTAGTAACGCTAAAAGATCGATTGACGGATGAAAATCATTTTTATAGAGAGGAATTGTTGGGAAGTCTTTTAACGGCTCACATCCTGGATCTCTTCGACATTCACGTCCGAGCTCGCCAGGATATTTTCTCGAAACAAGCAGATCGTCCGGCTTTGTTACTGAAGGGGTTCATCAAACTCTTAAAAGCAGGCTATTACAAAGAGAATCGTCATCCAAAATTTTATTCCGAGAAGCTTTACATCACCCCGCATTACTTGTCGGAGCTTTGTAATAAGTTCAGTGGTAAGCCAGCCTCTTATTGGATTGATCGCTTCACGATTCAAGAGATTATTCAACTACTAAGACAAAAGGAATTGTCTTTGACGGAAATCTCGGATCGTTTGAACTTTTCTTCGGTATCGTATTTCAGTCGGTATGTTCAGAAACAATTAAAAATGACGCCTTCGGAATATCGAAAAAAGTATAACTAATCCGTTTTTAAGGAATTCAGACTTCACTGCTAATTAAAAATAACCCTAAACTGCGTTGAAACAATTTAGGGTTAAATATAGTTTATGTTGTAGTTAAATTACTTCCAACCGTAAAACTCCTTGACGGTTTCCCATGCGACCTTTTGAAGGAAAAGCGCATCCGCTGGTTTAAGGGGCTTTTCACAACCACCATAGAACTGACTCCCCTCAAGAGGCTTTTTAAGTAAAGCCGACCAAATAACGGCTGACTCCAAATAAGAGCCTGCGGCCGTTGGGTGAGACTTGTCAGGCATGATGAGTTCAAGTTTACGATTGAGTTTTTGCGCTTTAGCAAAGGCCAGGCCGACAGGAATCACTAAAGTTTTGTGTTCATTACCGACTTTAATTACGGCATCGGCAAGTTTTGCCGTCATTTCCGGTTGTCCCTTACGAGCCCAGGTCATGACGAGGGCGGGTTGAGCCCCTGCTTTTCGGATGGTTGCTATGTGATTTTTTGCCCACTTTTTAAAGTTCTCTACTCTAGGCGGATCAATGGGCGAAATACTATTAGGTTGCAACAAAACCGTATCAAACAAAACGCCGTCTTTATTGCGTTTGTAAATAATTTCGGCGCTCTGTCCGGGAGGATTAATCAAGTACTCCACATTGTGCCAATCCAAGTCAGCGCCAGCGATTGTGGCTTGAGCCGTATAAAGCTCAGCCTTTTGATCGTCTTTAAAACCCCAAAGATAATCAAAAAGACCGCAGTTGTAATAGGTGTAGGAATTCCCAACAATCATGACATTTCTGGGGGTGTTCTTTAATGCTGTCACCGTCGGGGTCAAATTGTTTTCCAATGCAGCCGATGAGCACGCTGAGTACAAGCCAATCACGGCAGCAAGCACCAAACGAGTCCTCAGTTTTGCAGAAATCGCCATAATAATCTCCCGTTTTTAAAAGCCATTAATCCCAATTTAAACTACCTGAACCTTTGGTCAAAATTGGCGTAACTACTTAATCAGTTAACTCATTAAATTAGACGCTTTTGCCCTCTAATTCAATACACGGAACGAATTCAATTATTCAATTCCGTTAATTTCAGCCTGTAAGTCATTTAGGAATCGGGACAAATGGAAACCATCGCAGACCGCGTGATGGACTTGAACTGACAATGGAATCAATACTCTAGACGATTCAGTATAGAACTTTCCAAAAGTAAAAATCGGCAGCAGATAGTTGTAGCCTTTTTGTAAATTGAGGTTAAAGCCGTCAAAACTTACCCATGGGATCATCGAAACAGGAAATGTATTAGATGGCAAATTGGGTTTTGCCATTATTAATTTGAGATGGCCAAATTGATTTAAATCGTGTTCGTAGTTTTTAAGAAATTCAGCGTAATCAGTTGAGTATGCGGTCCAAATGTTCGAAAAGGTCTCAGTATCCTTGTGAAAAACGGTATAGCAAGGCATCATTTCAGAAAATGATCCAAGACATCCTGTGTTATCGAAACTCATCCGAAACTCTTCATGCTGATTAACGACCGTACTAACACTGTGCAACAGTCGTGGATAGATCTTTTGATCAGTACTTCTGAGTTTTGAGATATCAAGCTTGACTGTCATGCTGAAGGTACAAGGAACATTTTTTGAAAAGTGTTCAAAATAGTCCTTTCTTGCCCAATTTTGAGTATCGATTTTTTTAAACATAACATTGAATCCCACAAGACGCTTATTAAAGCATTATTTTAATCGCCAATTATCAGTTGTCGCATTTTGCAAAAATTATGATGGACTTGAATTTACAATCAAAGGTCGGCGCAGGGATTTGCAATGAGCTTAAGTATCAAAAGAAATCAAAATCATTAGTTAGTAAAGAACATCCACCGTTCCGAAAAAACAGAATCTATTGCAATTCGACTAGAAGATATTTGACCCGTTCCCCCTATTAATTAAAATTATTGTCCTAATATTCTTTTAAAACGAAGGGAATCCCAATGGCAATCGAAAAGGTTAGAGAGCACTTTAAGTCTTTTGGTTTAGAGGATAAGATTCTCGAATTCCCCGTCTCCAGTGCTACGGTGGAATTGGCCGCACAAGCCTTAAATTGCGAGCCCGGTCGCATCGCCAAGACGCTCTCGTTTTCTGTCAAAGACTCCCCGATTCTTGTCGTTGTTGCAGGCGACGTCAAAATCGACAACCATAAATACAAAGTCCAATTTGGTGCCAAAGCCAAAATGCTATCGGCCGAAGACGTTGAGGCAAAGATTGGTCATGCCGTGGGCGGTGTTTGTCCATTTGGTGTCAATGACGGCGTTGCGATTTATTTGGATGAGTCTCTCAAACGTTTCCCCACGGTCTTTCCCGCTTGCGGCAGCAGTAACAGTGCCATTGAATTAATCCCATCAGACTTTGAACGTTATACATCCTTTGAGTCTTGGGTTGATGTAACAAAACTCAAATAATTCAAAGCATTAAACTGATTAAGGGCAGTCGAAACTGCCCCATTTTGATATTTGCTCTCAATTAAAAGTCTTTGATCTTTTCAAACACTTTTTGAGCGTGTTCAGTTGCCAATCTTTTTTGAGTTTCAATCTGTTCATCGCTTGAACGAACAGAATAGCTCACGCCACCCGTGTACACAAAACCTTCAAACGTCATACCGCAAAGTTGGCAAGAAGCTTTAATGGGTGAAAGAAAATCCTCAATCGTGTATCCGACAGCGCCATCACGAGCGTACATGGCTTCGGGAGCACCGGATGTTACTGAAGCAAAAACCTTCTTGCCTTTGAGTTTATCGCCCGTGCGACCGTGAGAGAAACCATGGACAAACGTTTCTTCCATCCAGCGATGAAGAATAGAAGGGGCGGAATACCAAAAGATCGGGAATTGCAAAACAATGACATCCGCTTCGACCAAACGTTGTTGTTCTTTTTGAACGTCAATCTTAAAGTCAGGATACTCAGCGCCTAAATCGACGACAGTCATTGCGGGCATAAGATTTTTGAGTTTCGTGATGATGGCTTTGTTGGCCACAGAGTGCTCTAAGTCAGTATGTCCGGAAATTAATAATGTTTTAGTCATTTGTCACTCCCCTATTTTTACAAGTTACAGATTCAGTATATCTATCTCTATTGGATTGACACTACATATTTAATTCGTGTTACAAAACTTTCACCACTTCAGAGCAATAGAAAAACAATCTAGATTCCGTAAAAAATGCAAACAAAAATAACAACACTTTGTCGCGCTTCCAATCCCTGATATGATGAAGTGACATTAGGAGTCCCCTCATGCTATTAAAAGAAATCGAAAACTATTGGGATTTACGCGCCGAAGGCTTTTCCCAATCCAATCAAGATGAACTCAATGGTTCCTTCGCTCATTTGGAACTCATTGTCTCAAAGCTCCCTAACTACGCTCCCATCTCCACCATGAAAGCACTGGACGTGGGCTGCGGCCCTGGCATCATGGGTATTCTTCTGGCTCAATTGGGTTTCAAAGTAACCGGTTTGGATTTAAGTCCTGAGATGCTTAATCAAGCCAAGCAAAACGCGGAAAACCATAGCGTTGAGATCGAGTACGTTCAGGGGAACGCCATGGAGCCTCCCTTTGAACCTGAAAGTTTCGATGTCATCATTACCCGAAACCTCACATGGAACCTCCCCGATCCCCGTCTTGCGTATGAAAGTTGGGGCAAGCTTTTAAAGCCCAAGGGAGTGATGCTCAATTTTGACGGCAATCACTTCTATTTTTATAAGGATCCGAACTACGATGATCCCACTCGTATTTCGTCTCATAAGCATTTAAACGGTGTGGATGTTTCTGTCATTGAAAAGATTGCAAAGAATTTGGAACTCTCTCACCACCTTCGCCCCTACTATGACTTGAAACTCTTAGAGGAACTGGGCTGGGGCAAAGCAACATCAACGATTTTAAAGTCGGAAGAAAAAGACGATAAGACGCTCATTCGCGACTTTTTAATCAGTGTGACAAAACACGCATAGAGAATTAGGCAAGAATTCGGGAATTTTCGGATATCAGCCAAAATCAAAGCCTCCTAATATTAGAAGAAAGAAATTTCTTTGATTGGAGGCTTTCTTATGACCTACAAAAAGATGAATTGCGCCTGCAGTATTTTCGGCACAACACTCTCCTACGCTGCCGGTAACTTGGACTTTTCGACGCTTGAACACCGAACGGACGATGCCAAGGCCCCCGTTGTCTATTTCACCAAAGACATCACGCCCGAAGGCGTCATTGCCGCTTATAAGGCTCTTGGCCGAACGCCCACCGGGAAAGTTGCCGTTAAGTTAAGTACCGGTGAAAAAGGCAATCCTCACTACCTCGATCCGCAACTCATTAAAGATCTCGTTCAGATGTTTGATTCGACGATCGTGGAATGCAATACCGCCTATGGTGGTGCTCGTCGTTACACGGCCGATCACCGAAAGTTAGCCGAAGATCATGGCTTTACAGGCATCGCCCCTGTGGACATTATGGATGCCGAGGGCGAAATGAATATCCCTGTCGAAGGTGGCACGCACTTGAAGTACGACATTGTCGGCACACATTTGGCCGATTATGACTTCATGATGGTTTTAACCCATTTTAAGGGACACCCGATGGGTGGCTTTGGTGGCGCCATGAAAAATATTTCCATCGGTGTGGCGTCTTCAAACGGTAAAGCCAACATTCACACGGGTGGAGAAGTCTCCGATGCTGACGGATGGCTGAAAGATAAATACATGGCCAACCCCAGCAAAGAACACAATAACTTCATCGAGTCCATGGCCGAAGCCGCCAAAGCGGTCTCCGACTTTGAAGGTAAAGGCGAAAAGATGCTCTATATCTCCGTCATGAACCATATGTCGGTGGACTGTGACTGTGTGAGTAACCCTGCCAAGCCCGATATGCATGACATCGGTATTTTGGCCTCGTTAGACCCCGTGGCGCTGGATCAAGCCTGTATAGACTTGGTTTATGCTGCGCCTGACAGTCACTCTTTACGTGAACGCATTGAAACGCGTAACGGCACGCTCATTTTGAGTCATGCTGAAAAAATCGGTTTGGGTCAACGCCATTACCAATTTAAAGTGATTGAATAATCCTGGCTTCGACCGAGATTTCTCTCTCGGTCGAGTGCAATTTTTTGTTGTTCAATCAAAAGAATTAAGTGTTTTTACCGAGATCGAGCCTTCGATGAAAAAACGAAGTCGTTACAATATTGGGGTTAATAATTTGACGAAATCGTCTTTTCTCTTTTTAAAGGATCGGTTATGGCATTAAAGAAATATGAATTTGCTTATGGTCGCACGACCAAGACCTTCGAAATCGAAGAGTCTGATGTGATTAAAGAAGTCGTGACGCAAGAATTCCCCGTGATGCAAGACATCAAGCAAGGGGTCTTGGATGCCATTTACAATCCGATCGGTTTAGACCCGATCGACAAGATTATTAAGCCCGGTGACACGGTTGCTTTTATCTGCAATGACCTCACGCGTGTGGCCAATAGCTTTGACTTCATGCCAGTGCTCGTTAACGAAATGAATAAGTTGGGCGTGCCTGATGAAAACATGCACATCCTCTTCTCCTTAGGTACGCACCGCAACATGACCCATGAAGAAATGGTCGAAGCCGTGGGTGCTGAAGTGGCCGGTCGTTTGAAGATGTACAACAACGAATGCAAGAAGGAAGAAGACTTCGAGTATTTCGGTACGACCTCTCGCGGCACGCCCGTGTGGGTTAATAAGCACCTCTGCCACGTTGACCACGTGATCCTTACGGGCAGTATCGTGCAACACTACTTCTCCGGTTACGGTGGCGGTCGTAAGGCCATTTTGCCGGGTTGCACGGCCATGGAAACGACGCGCGTCAACCACAGCTTCATGTTGGATCCGAACGCTCAACTCGGTAAGCTTCAAGGCAACCCCTGCTACGAAGACCAAATCGAAGGCGTCAAGCTCTTTGCCAAGGGCCGTTCGCTCTTCCTCTTTAACGCTGTGTTGAACGCCCATCACCAATTCCTTCGTATGTTTGCCGGTGACTACATCACGGCTCACTTGGAAGCTTGTAAGTTTGTTGACCAAGTCTACGGTTGCGTGATTCCGAAGAAGGCTGACTTGGTTATCGTTTCTTGCGCCGGTTACCCGAAGGACATTAACGTCTATCAAATGCAAAAGACGATGGATAACGCCGCTTGCGCTGTCCGCAAAGACGGTGTTGTGATTCTTTTGGCCGAATGCGAAGAAGGTTCCGGTTCCGTTGTTTTGGAAGAAACCTTCCGTCGTTTAGGTTCCTTTGAAGCCATTCGTGACGAATTGAAGGATAACTTTAAGATCGGTGCCAACAAGGCTTTCGCCATTGCCCGCCCGATTCAAGGCGCTCGCTACATCTTGGTGACGGGTTTGGATCGCCAATTGGCTAAAGACATGCTCTTTACGGCCGCTGTTGATACGGTTGAAGAAGCACTTGAAATCGCTAAGAAGTACGTGGGTGAACATCCGGCAACGGTGTTGATGCCCGAAGGCAGCCTCACGGTACCTCGCGTTGAATAACTTTAATGCTTCGCACGGATTGTGCGAAAACTTAAAGTCGTAATTAAAAATAGCCCTGCCTTACGGTGGGGCTCTCTTTGAGAAGAAGATGGAATTAAAGAAAGTTTTAGAAGGTGTCAAAGACGGAAGCGTGAGTTTGGAAGAAGCTCAAGCACAACTTCAGCGTGCGCCTTTTGAGGAAATGGGCTTTGCCAAACTCGACTCCCACCGCCCGATTCGCTCAGGCTTTGCCGAAGTGGTGTTCTGCCAAAGTAAAGCTCAAGACCATTTAAATGCCATCTTCAAAAAGCTTTATGAAAAGGAAGGTCGGGTTTTGGGCACGCGTTGCACTCAAGACCAATACGAGGGTCTTAAGGCTGTAATGCCCGCTCACCTTACCTATGATCCCATCTCCTGCGTTGTCAAAATTGACGATGCTCCGCTCGAACTAAAGGGTTTAGTCGCTGTTTGTACGGCGGGTACGGCCGATATCAAAGTCGCTGAAGAGTGCGCCCAATGCGCTGAATTTTTCGGCACTCGCGTTGAGCGTCATTACGATGTCGGCGTCAGTGGCCTTCATCGTCTTTTAGCCAAAATTGAAGCCATTCAAAAGGCCAATTGTGTAGTGGCCATCGCCGGCATGGAAGGCGCATTGGCCTCGGTCATTGGCGGTTTGGTTCAAAACCCAGTTATTGCCGTGCCGACTTCGGTTGGTTATGGCGCAAATTTCCACGGACTTTCTGCCCTTTTGACGATGGTGAATTCATGCTCCAACGGCGTTTGCACTGTCAATATTGATAATGGGTTTGGCGCAGCCTACTTGGCCACGCAAATGAATCGTTTGGCGCTTCATGAGTAAGGATTTTTTGACATGACGACGCTTTGTTTAGACGCATCCATGGGCATCAGCGGTGACATGACCGTTGCTGCGCTCTTAGATTTAGGCGCCGATGAAAACGTGCTTCGCGCCGTTCTTGAATCTTTACCCGAAAAAGAATTTTCCATTGAAATCAATCGAGTGCAAAAAGCGGCGCTGGATATGTTGGATTTCAATGTCGTGCTCACGCACGATAACCATGATCATGACATGGCCTACCTTCACGGTCATGACCATACTCACACACACGATCATGATCACAACCATGGTGATCATGAGCATCCCCATGGCGAAAGTGAACATCACCACCATGACCATTCGCACAGCCATCGCTCGCTTTTTGACATTGGCGCATTGATTGCCAAAACAACGGCAACGGAGAATGCAAAAAAAATTGCCTTGGACATCTTTGAAGTCTTAGCCAAAGCCGAAGCGAAAGCCCATGGTAAGCCCTTGCATCAGGTGCATTTTCATGAAGTGGGTGCAGTGGATTCGATTGTTGATATTTTGTCGGCAGCTGTCTGCTTAGACAATTTGGGCATTGATCGCATCATCGTCAGAAACCTCTCCGAAGGCTACGGAACGGTTCGATGCCAACACGGCATTTTGCCCATTCCGGTACCGGCGGTTACGAATATCGTTGCCGAACACGGTCTTTCTTTAAAGACCATTGATATTGAAGGCGAATTAATCACGCCCACGGGGGCTGCGATTTTGGCAGCGATGAACGCAAGCTCGCAGATGCCTGCTCAAAGCTACAAAATTAACCGCATGGGAATGGGCGCCGGCAAACGCCAATACGCGCGACCTAGCTTTTTGCGTGCCATGTTGATTACCGAGAACCAAGCCTCTGATACGCAAGACGAAATTGTTCAGTTAGAAGCCAATATTGACGACTCAACGCCAGAAGTATTGGGTTTTGCCATGGATCGATTGCTTGAAGCCGGAGCGCTTGATGTGTCCTACTCCCCGATTTTCATGAAAAAAAATCGTCCGGGGTATCTTTTGAGGATTTTATGCAAAGAAAATCTTCGCGAAGTTCTCGAAGCCATTATCTTTAGAGAAACGACCACGATCGGAATTCGCCGCTTGACGCTTCAACGTACGCTTTTAAAGCGAGACATCACAACGATTAAAACCCCTTACGGTGAAGTCGAGGTAAAGGTCTGTACGGGCCCTGATGGTGAAAAATTTTATTACCCGGAATTTGAAAGCGTTAAAGCGTTGGCATTAAAAGAAAAAGTTCCTTTTAAACTTGTCTTTAATGCTGCATTGAAAGCCTCTTGATTATGATGGATTTAGCAAAGCGAGAACAGCTAGATGTGTGCCTCACTCGCCTGGCACAAAAGGATTGTCTGCTTGCCTTCTCAGGCGGTGCCGACAGTGCGCTTTTACTCGTTTTGCTCTCTCGTGCTTGTCAAAAAGCCGGCACCCGTCTGGTTGCGATTCATATCAACACAGAGCTCAGCCCCAATGAAGACTTGGAGCTTGCCCGAACTTTCGCTCAAAAAATGAATGTTTCTTTTGAAGCTCTGCATCTGAATGAGTGGATGAACCCGGAGATTGTCGCGAACGGCCGTGATCGCTGCTATCACTGCAAAAAGCTTTTATTTTCAACGCTCAAGGAATTTGCAGAAAAACGCAACATTGAACACGTCATTGACGGCACCAACCACGATGACCTCGGACAATACCGTCCGGGACTTAAAGCCATCAAAGAATTAGGGATTTTTAGCCCCTTGGCCTACAGTGGTGTCACAAAAGTTGAGGTCAGAAGTCTTTTGGAAGAATTAGGACTTGAGGTTGCCCACCGTCCCTCTTCTCCGTGCTTGGCGACGCGTTTTCCCTACGGTCGAGCACTTGATCGTCACTGGATGCAAAAAATTGATAAGGCAGAACGTTTTATTAAAGACATGGGCTTTTTTAATGTCCGCGTTCGCCTTCATGAGTCAACGGCTCGCATTGAAGTTGACAAAACCGATGTACCTCGCCTTTTTGATAACCGTGAAATCGTCACTAGTGCCTTGAAATCATTAGGATTTACTCACGTTTCGATTGATCTTGAAGGTTTTCGATCTGGAAGCATGGATGCAACTCACGAGTCCTAAAAAGTTGCTCTTTTCGGTTCAAAATTTATCGCGTCGATAGACACTGACATTTCTTAGCCTTTTGTCCATTCAGACAGGCAAAATTGCACTAATTTCCGTGTATAGTCCACTTAGAAGTTTTCTTATTTTTATTTAGATTTTTATAGGTAAATTGCCATGTTGAATTTACACAACGAAAGTTGGGCTGGCTTCAAGGGTGATGCCTGGAAGCATGAAATCAACGTCCGTGATTTCATCCAAAATAACTACACGCCTTACGAGGGTGATGAGTCGTTCCTCGCTTCTTCTTCTGAAAAGACGAAGAAGGTTTGGGACAAGCTCACCGAAATGTTTAAAGAAGAACGTGAACGTGGCGTTTACGACACGGAAACGAAGCTTCCGCAAACGATCACGACCTATGGTCCTGGCTACATTGACCGCGACAACGAAGTGATTGTCGGTTTGCAAACCGACGCCCCCTTAAAGCGCGGCATTTTCCCGCGTGGCGGTATCCGCATGGTGGAAAACAGCCTCAAGGCCTATGGCTATGAGCTCGATCCCCTCACGAAGGAAATCTTCACGAAGTATCGTAAGACGCACAATGAAGGTGTGTTCTCTGCTTACACCGAAGACATCCGTAAGTGCCGTCATGCTCATATCATCACGGGTTTGCCTGATGCTTACGGCCGCGGTCGTATTATCGGTGACTACCGTCGTGTGGCTCTTTACGGTACGGCTGCTTTGATTGAAGATCGTAAGATTTTCCAAAAGCGTTTGCAAAACCGTGAAATGACCGAAGACGTGATTCGCCTTCGTGAAGAATTAACCGAACAAATCAAGGCTTTGAAGGATTTTGAAGTCATGTGCGCCGGCTACGGCTTTGACGTCACGCGCCCGGCTCAAAATGCTCGCGAAGCCGTGCAATTTGTTTACCTCGCCTACTTGGCCGCTGTGAAGGATCAAGACGGTGCCGCTATGTCCATCGGTCGTACGTCGACCTTCTTGGATATTTACATCGAACGTGACTTGAAGGCCGGTGTTTTGACGGAAGCCGAAGCACAAGAATTGATTGATCAAATGATCATCAAGCTTCGTATCGTCCGCTTCTTGCGCACGCCTGAATACAACGACCTCTTCTCCGGTGACCCGGTTTGGGTGACGGAATCCTTGGGCGGTATGGGCACCGACGGCCGTACATTAGTGACGAAGAATAGCTTCCGTTACTTGCACACGCTCTACAACTTGGGGCCAGCCCCTGAACCCAACTTAACGGTTCTTTGGGCAGACAAGTTACCGGAAAACTGGAAGAAATTCTGCGCTAAGGTTTCGATTGACACCTCTGCCATCCAATACGAAAACGATGACTTGATGCGTGTGGATTTTGGTGACGACTACGGTATCGCATGCTGCGTCTCCCCGATGAAGATCGGTAAGCAAATGCAGTTCTTCGGTGCTCGCGCCAACCTTGCCAAGGCATTGCTTTACGCAATCAACGGCGGCCGCGACGAACGCTCCGGCGAGCAAGTGGCTCCGAAGTTTGAAGCCATTACTTCCGAGTACCTCGACTACAACGAAGTGATGGAAAAGTACGAACAAATGATGAGCTGGTTGGCTGGCGTTTACTCCAACGCCTTGAAGATCATCCACTACATGCACGATAAGTACTGCTACGAAGCTTATGAATTGGCTTTGCATGACGGTGATGTTGAACGCATCTTCGCAACGGGTATTGCCGGCCTTTCCATCGTGACGGACTCTTTGGTAGCCATCCGTGATTGTAAGGTTAAGGTGATTCGTGACGAACGCGGCTTGGCTGTCGGTTTTGAACGCGAAGGCGACTACGTGCCCTTTGGTAACAATGACGACAAGACCGATGCCGTGGCGGTTGAAATTACCAATAAGTTCATGAACTACTTGCGTCAACACACGACCTATCGTCATGCCGTTCCCACGCAATCGATCTTAACGATTACGAGTAACGTGGTTTACGGTAAGAAGACGGGTTCCACCCCTGACGGTCGCGAAGGCGGTACGCCTTTTGCCCCAGGTGCCAACCCGATGAACGGTCGTGACCAAAAGGGTGCCGTGGCAGCTTTGGCTTCTGTGGCGAAGTTACCCTTTGAAGATGCTCATGACGGTATCTCTTTTACGTTCGGTATCTCTCCGGCAACGTTGGGTAAGGAACGTGACATTCAAGTGGCCAACTTGGTCGGCCTTTTGAACGGTTACTTCACGCCCAAGGGTGGTCAACACTTAAACGTCAACGTCTTTGACCGCGATTTGTTGATTGATGCGATGGAGCATCCGGAGCTTTACCCGCAATTGACGATCCGCGTTTCTGGCTACGCTGTGAACTTCGTGAAGTTGACGCGTGAACAACAATTGGATGTGATCTCTCGTACGATCAACCATTCTTTATAAGATTAAACAATGGACAAACCGATTATCGGTAACATCCATTCATTAGAGAGTTTCGGGACCGTTGACGGTCCCGGAATTCGCTTTGTGACCTTTATGCAAGGCTGTCCCCTGCGATGCTTGTATTGTCACAATCCCGATACTTGGGAAATGAAGCGTGAAGGGAAGTACCGTTTAACCCCGCAAGAGCTTTTAGAAGAAGTTCTTAAGTACAAAAGCTTTATCGCCAACGGTGGCGTTACGCTCACCGGGGGTGAACCTCTGATGCAACCGGAATTTTGCCGTGAGTACTTTAAGCTTTGTAAGGAAAATGGGATTCATACGGCGTTAGACACCTGTGGCGTTGTCATTAAAGAAGCGGCGTTGGAAGTTCTCGACTACACCGATCTTGTGCTTTTAGACATTAAGGCGCTTGATCCTGAGTTATGTACCAAAGTCTGCGGCAATGACGGTCGCAATGCGTTGCGCTTTTTAGATGAACTCGAAAAGCGAGGCATTGATGTTTGGATTCGTCATGTGGTTGTGCCGGGCTTGACGGACAATGACAAATCCTTGGATGACTTGGTGAAGTTCTTAAAAGAAAACTACACGGTCGTTCGCAAGATTGAATGGCTCCCCTATCACACAATGGGTGTCTTTAAGTACGAACAGTTGGGCATCGACTATCCTCTCAAAGGTGTTGAGCCACTCTCCAAAGAACGGATCATTACCATTAAAGAGCGGTACAAAAAAGACTATCCTTAACGTAAAAAGCTGTTGCAAAGAAATTCTGTGCAACAGCTTTTTTTAATAAAGTCTTATATAAAGTTATAGTAGTTTATAGTACCTTATAGTACTTTATAGTACTTTATAGTACTTTATAGTACTTTATAGTGCCTTATAGTACCTTATACAACTCAGATTTTTTCTCTCAGATAATTCTCGACAACTTGAACAAACACGCTCGCTCCAATCGGAAGCGCCTCATCATTGAAGTCAAACTGAGGATTATGAAGCCCCGGGGTGGCATCGGCACCGCAACCCACAAAGAAAAACGCGCCAGGAACCTTCTTTAAATACTCACCGAAATCTTCAGAGGGCATCACCGGTTCTTGTTCAACCAAAGCTTTCACTCCGAGAGTCTCAATCGCAGCGCTCTTAACGAGTTGGGCACAATCCGGTGTATTAATCACAGGAGAGACTTGGCGATCAAATGTGACTTTCGCTTGAGCCCCAAAGGCCATGGCCACTTGAGAAGCAATACTTTTCATTTGAGATTCAATAAGATCCGTGACACCTTCATCAAAGGTTCTGACCGTGCCGCCCATGTAAGCTGAATCAGGAATGACGTTGTAAGATTGACCGCCTTTGACCTGACAAATCGAAAGAACAGCGGCATCTTGAGGCTTTTTCATCCGAGTGATAATGCCTTGTAAGGCATTGGCAATTTGAATCGCAACAAAAATGGGGTCGACCGAAAGATTGGGCATGGCGCCGTGCGAGCCTCTCCCCGTCACTTCAATCTCAAAAGCGTTGCAGCTGGCCATGATGGCTTTATCGGCAACGCCAACCGTTCCGACCGGTAACTCAGGCCAATTGTGGCAACCTAAAATCATGTCTGACGGAAACTTCTCAAAAAGACCGGCCTGCACCATTTCGCTTGCGCCCCCGTCTTGTTCTTCGCTGGGCTGAAAGACAAAATAAACGGTGCCTGAAAACTGACGAGTCTGAGCTAAATAACGCGCTGCCATTAAAAGCATAGCCATGTGACCGTCATGCCCGCAGGCATGCATCACTCCTGCATTTTTTGAGCAATGAGAAAAGATGTTTTTCTCTGAAATGGCGAGCGCATCCATATCCGCTCTTAAAGCAATGCTTTTAGTCCCTTCCCCGTTTTTAAGCACACCGACAACACCGGTGCCGGCGATATCGGTATGAACCTCAATCCCCCAACTGTTTAAACACGAGGCAATGAATTCTGAGGTTTGAAATTCCTTGTGACTGAGCTCGGGATATTGGTGGAGATGTTGACGAATGGCGGTAAACTCCGGCACTAAGTCGAGCATGGCTTTTTGAATGGACATCATTACTTTCCTACAAATAACTAAAGTGCCGTTTCCGACACTTTAGCTTTGATTGATCTTATTGCTTCGTACCGAACCACTTTTGGTAGATCTTGTCGTATTCACCGTTGGCCTTGATGGTCTTTAAACCCTTATTGAGTTTGTCAAGCATCTTCTTATTACTCTTAGCAACGGCAAAACCCACTTGCTTCGGATTGTAGAGTTCGGGCGTCGTCATGATTTCCTTATCATTGTGGCGAGCCAAATAGTGATCAATCACAGTCTTACCCACGATAGCAGCTTGACAGCCGTCATACTTCAAATCCATGAAGGCTTCAATGACTTGGTCAAAGTCAACAACTTTAGCGCCTTTGATTTCTTTAGCAAAGATGGAACCGGTCGAGCCGATTTGAGCACAAACGCGCTTACCTTCCAAGTCCTTAATCGTCTTGTACTTATTCTTGTCCTTACTCTTAATGACCATGGCAAGGCCGACGTCATAGTAAGGATCAGAGAAGTTGACTTGCTTTTGGCGTGCCGGCGTAATCGTCATGGCACAAGCGGCGACATCAACCATGTTCGTTTGAATGGCAGGGATGATGCCGGCAAATTGCATATTTTGAATCTTCGGTTCATCACCATTGGCCTTAATGATGGCCTTAATCAAATCGATGTCAAAACCTACGATTTCATTGGTTTTTTCATCTTTATACTCAAACGGAGCGAGACCGGCGTCGGTGCCTACCAAAATGGTTTCAGCACAAGCGCTTCCCATTAAAACACCACCCAAGAGCAAAGCCAAAATTGATTTTTTCATTTTGAAATTCCTTAAACAAAATTAAATTCGGTTTTGGCAGTGTATGCCCGAGATAATTCCCAAATCAAACGGCAACCAAAATTGATTTTTTTAGATTTTTTAAACAAAAGTTCAAACAAAATGAAATCAATTGTCGACTTATTAAAATAAGTAAAATCAATATGTTATGTTCATTGACACCAGTAAATAAGAAAAATTACTTAGAGAAATTCAACTAAATGTCGAGTCTTTCAACCAATATTTTGTTGAAGTAAACAACGGATCTGAGAAAAAACGCACAATATTAAAAAATCAATAAAAACAATGAGTTAAAAATTTCAAATAATTCATGTCGACAAAATGAGTTTTTGATTTTCGTCAAATTTCTGCGAGAAATGAATGATTTTTTAAATTCGATAAATTTAAAGCCCGATGTTCATTAAGAAGCACCGGGCTTAAAAGCGATGAGAAGGAAGCCTATAAATTAGTAAAGACCGATAACCTTCCACCAAGCCATACCAATGGTAAGCCAAACAACCGTATTGATTGCGCAGATCACGAAACCATTACGCCACCATTCGGTTTGGCTCACATAACCGGCACCGAAGTACACAGGAGCTGCACCATTACCATAGTGCGTAAGCGAAATCGGCAAGTTAGCAAAAATACCGAATGCCACGGCAACCATCAATGCAGGAGCACCGCATGCAACAGCGACAGCGACGAAGGCTGCGTACATAGCGGAAATACGAGCCGTCACAGAAGCAAAGCAGTAGTGCGAGAAGATGTAGATGATGGAAATGATGATAAAGGACGAAATCCAGCCCATTTCCATGGCAGAGATGCCGCTCGCAATAAAGGCGGCTGCCCACTTAATGAAGCCGGACTTAGCCAAAGCCGTTGCCAAAGCCATCAAACCGCCCATCCAGAACATAGCGTCCCAAGCGCCCTTTTCAGAAAGGATGTCCTTCCAAGAAAGTACCTTGGCGATGAGCATGATGGAAACGGCAAGCATGGCGATCGGCGTTGCGCCGATACCGGTCAAGCTACCCGTGGCCCACAAAACCAAGCACATCAAGAAGACAAAGCTCAAGACCATTTCATCGCGCGTCATCGGGCCCATCTTCTTTAATTCGTCAGAAGCGATTTGACGAGCGTTCGGAATTTGACGGATTTCCGGCGGAGCCAACTTCAAGAGAACAAACGGGACCAAGAACAAGCACACAAGACCCGGAACAATAGCGGCAACGCACCATTGCATCCACGTCAGTTCCACGCCGACAGCGCTGGCTGCTAAACCGACACACAAGGGGTTACCTGCCATGGAGGTCAAGAACATCATGCAGGTCACTGCGTCAGCGTGGAAACCCACTTGCATCAAATACTTACCGATACGACCGGCGCTCGGGCCCGGTTCTGAATCAAAAGCACTGCTTAAGGATTGAACGATCGGATAGAAAACGCCACCCCCACGGGCCGTTGCACTCGGCATGGCAGGAGAAATAACCAATTCTGCCAAACAGATTGAAAAGCCCAAAGAGGTTGCACTCTTACCAATAGCACGGATAATGCAAAAGGCAATGCGACGACCTAAACCCGTCTTAATAAAGCCTCGGGAGAGAAAGAACGCACAAACAATCAACCAGATCGTGCCGTTACCAAAGCCCATTAAGACGTCTTTCGTCTTCAGGATGCCAAAGAATGCACAAAGGGTTAATGAGAGGAATGCAACGGCACCCATCGGGATCGGTTGCAAAATGAAACCGGCAATTGTCGCTACGAAAATAGCGAAAAGATGCCAAGCTGCAGGTGTGAGACCTGCCGGAACCGGTAAGAACCAGATGACCGCACCGAGGACAATAACGATTGCCCACTTTTTAAGAGCAGTTTGATCCATGATCAATTTCCTAACCCTAATTCTGAAAGTTCATGAGCCCTTCGTTGTAGTTTGAGAGCATTTATGTACTTTCGAACTAAGCTTAAAGTTGAATTACACCCATTCGATCACTTGCTTACGTCGTCATTTCATGCTAGTCAAGAAGCATCAAATGGGACCGTTTTTCATTCTACTCCACGAGAAATCAATCGTAACAATTGTTAACAGAGTGCGAAAAAGAAAATTTAACTGCCTTCTAAGTAGTGTTATTTAGTAAGGATGACAAGAAAGAAGTACAAGAATTGGAGTAGAAAAACGCTCGGCGCTTTCTTTAGCAACCGAGCGTTTAAACTTAAACGTTAACCGTCAATTAGACGTCAGCGTTTTCCGTACGCGTGGCAGGACCCTTGTAGCCTTCCGTTTCAATAAAGGCCGTGTCCATCACAGCGATGCGTTGATTACCGACGAACGTGTGGAGCCAGATGTCATAGGTGGCACCGGCCAACATATTCTTAGCGAGGTCTTTTTGCGTAAACGTTAAGATCATATCGACCTTACCGTCACCGTTGACGTCGCGCTTGGTGGTCTTCACCGGTTGAGCAAGCTTATCGGCCATCTTGATCTTATTGCCGATCGAAGCACGGCCAACACCGGCGTAGGTCTTCTTAAGATCAATCTTCGTGGCATCCATCTTACCCTTGGAGTACAACACGATATCAACCGTCTTGTCGCTCTTCGGATCGATGCTATCGGCCATCACGCTCATGCTGTACGGTGCCATCTTCGTTAAGAAGCCAGCCACTTCAGCTTGGGCTTCACCGAAGGTCTTCAAGTTATAGGCATGCAAGTATTCAGCCGCCTTATATTCCGAAACCTTCAATAAAGTCTTGGCGTGTTCTTCAACAGCCTTACGATCCTTAGCCCAATCGGCTTCTAAACCAGCAACAAATTGTTGAACGCGCTTGTGGTCTTGGCGTTGGAAGTCATAGGTGTTAGCGGCATTCACGAACGTCGTGACGGGCCATTCGGCACGGTAGCTAAAGTATTCAGGCGTTCCCTTGAAGTGTTCAGCCGTGGCCTTTTCCCAACCAAAGAAGGCAGTACCTTCAGCCGGGCGAGCCAACGGATAGAACGGAACGTACGGCGTTTGGCACGGACGAGCATGCGTGCGGAAACCGGCGATTAAGAGCGGATTGGCGTTCATTTCGTACACAACGGATTCATGCGTCGTTGCACGGCAAATACCCAAACTCATCGTGTGGTACCACATGTTATCTTGCTTGGCGATATCGGCTTCGTGCGTACGAAGGATGGCCTTGACATCTTCAACACCGAACTTCTTATTAGGCGTGACGCTATACGGGAACTTTTCCGGATCCGTGATGTTCAAACCGGCAATCTTCTTCCATGCGAGTTGATTACGGGAGAAGTTGTAGTCAGCAGAGCGGCGTTCAGCTGGAGCAACGGCAACTCGGTAGTTGAAGTCAGAATAAACACCTTCCTTAGCGGGTTTATAGCGACCGTTCTTGATAGCACGTTCAATCATGCCCGGAGCAACGATAACGTTAGCCGTATCGGTGGCATCGACCTTATCCATCATGAAGTTGTTCGGAATGTAAACCACTTCATTGTCTTTCACGCGGCGAGCCACCCAGGTGTTGCCTTGGTGAATGGCGATTTGCCAAGCTTCCTTACTATCGGCGATCGTGTACGTACGACCTTCAGAGAAGTAACCGTACTTGCCCAAGAGGTCAATGGCGATATCAACAGCATGACGAGCAGAGGTTGCGCGTTCAGCCATCAAGCGGCGAATACCGTAGCCCACGCCACCGTCCTTGGTGGGCATGATGTCGTCTTTATAGATACCCGTGCAGGCGTTGGAGGCAATGGTCACACCGTTTTCATTGACAAAACCGTCAGAGAAAGAGGCGCCGGACGGATCGTACGTTTGGGACCAATAAAAACCAAACGTCTTTTCAACTTGCGGAATTTCAGCTGCAGCTTCTTCAAACTTAATCTTTTCACCCTTCTTGTGAGTGGCTGCAGGCACCCAATATTGGGCCGTCAAGATGCGGCCGCCGTTATCTTCATTGTGGCCAACGATAATGTTGCCGGTCTTACTGACATCTTTACCGACGATAATCGTAGAACAAGCGCTGGCGTTTAATGCTAAACCGCCTAAAGCAAAACCCAAGGCAGCCGCTGCCAACTTCATTTGAAATGCCATATGTTCCTCCTCATGAACATTAAGACAAAATCGACTCCGCCCGGAATCGATTATTAAATCCATTGTAGGCACTTTTACTTAGACAACATAAGAGGGATAAACCCCAAAGCGGGTTTTAAGATTATCTTTAATCAACGATTTAACGGGGATTAACAAAAGTTAAAGTTAAATACTCCCCGTTACGACCTTCCGTTAGGCTTAAAATCGTGTTATTGAATTAGTTTCAAAGGTGTTAACCATGAATTTATTAACCATCGACACCCCCTCCTTCATTCTTGATGAAGGCATCATGGACGCTAATATTGAAAGAATGCGTACCCAAGCTGAAAAGCTCGGCGTCACGCTTCGTCCTCACTTAAAAACGAGTAAGTGCTGGGATGTCGCCAAGCGACAAATGGCCACTGTGCATGGGCCGGTGACGGTCTCAACGCTTAAAGAAGCCGAGGAGTTTGCCGCTCATGGCGTCACCGACATGATTTATGCCGTTGGGATTGCCCCACAGAAGCTTTCCCGCGTGGCCGCCCTTTATGAAAAAGGCGTGGACCTAAAGATCATTTTGGATAATGTTGCAGCAGCCAAAGCCGTGAGTGACTTTTGCCAAAAGCATAATTACGCCTTCAAAGTCTTGATTGAAATTGACTGTGACGGTCACCGCTCCGGTCTCAAACCCCAAGATGCTGAAATAGTGAATGTTGCTAAAGCGATTCTTGCGCCTGCGGTCGTTGCCGGTGTCATCACTCACGCCGGCGGCTCCTACGACGTTGATACGCCCGAAGCGCTTTTAAAACGCGCTCAAGGGGAAAGAGACGGTATCAATGCGGCTGCAGCCCTTTTAAAAGAAGCCGGTTACGGTTGCCCCATCGTATCAGTGGGGTCAACGCCTACCGCTCTTTACGCCGATCACCTTGAAGGCGTAACTGAATTACGTGCCGGGGTTTATGTCTTTTTTGACCTTTTTCAAGCCGGTGTCGGTTCTTGCCAAATCAAAGACATTGCCGTTTCTTTATTAGTGACCGTCATCGGCCACCAAAAAGAAAAAGGATGGATTATCACCGACGGTGGATGGATGGCCATGTCTCGAGATCGAGGTACCGCCAATCAGAAAGTCGACCAAGGTTATGGTCTTGTCTGCGATGTGGAAGGTCGACCCATTGATGGTCTCTGGATGAGTAGCGCAAACCAAGAGCATGGAATTATTTCTGCTCGAGACGGTCATGCATTAAATTTAGACAACTTCCCGGTCGGAACCCGTTTAAGAATTCTGCCGAACCATGCCTGTCCTTTTGCCGCACAGCATCCAAAATATTTTGTTGTGAACGGTAGCATCGAAGTTAAAGACGTGTGGAATCGATTCTACGGCTGGTAAAGTCGAGTCGGTAAAATTTGAAATACGATTAGGCGTCGGGTGCAAATCCGACGTCTTTTTTTATCAAAATTTGATTTGGTATATTTTGAAATGCGGATTCTATTTTTACCTTAATCGAGCACTTTAAGGAAATCTGGCAAAAACGACATCATAGAATTATAGAATTTTCCTATTAACAGCTCTTTAAATCTTTGTTTGCAATTTTGTAACTACGTTCGAAGCAAACTCAAGATAACCTCTTAAAGCGGACTTCTAGATCATAAACAAAGACACAAGTCCAAAAATTTAATTTTAATATTTATCTTTATACGCACTATTCTAAGTATTATCGAGCTATATCTATCATTATATTGAGTGTTATAGTTAACTTAAAGCGGAATTTATAGCAATTTTAAACGCTTGACTTTAAAAGATTGATCCTCTTGACAGATAACCATTTAATCATCATAATAATGAGTGTTACGTTGTTGTTATTCTCATTTTAGTGAGTGTTATATGCGTCCCTCTATTGCAGTGGAAACCTCTTTACAGGCTCTTGGAGCGAATTTGAAAATCGCTCGTCTTCGTCGTCGCTTGCCGCAAACGCAGGTAGCAGAACGCGCTGGAATCTCCCTCAACACCCTAGCAAAGATTGAGTCCGGTGACCCCGGTGTATCGATCGGAAATGTAGCTGCTGTTATGCAAGCTATCGGTTTAGGTACTCCCCTCACCGACATCGCCTCTCCCAGCGCGGATACATCGGGTTTGCGCCTTGAAAACGAGCGTTTACCCAAGCGAGCGCGCTCCACACGTAAGGTGATTTAATGACTGAGCCCAAACAATTTAATGTTTACTTTAAATCTCGCTCCAATCCCCGACCAGTTGGGACATTGAGCGTTTCCGATATCGCTGCGGCCCGACCGATTTGCTACTTTGTCTACGATCAAGCGTGGCTTGATTCAGGCTTTGCTTTAGGTCGTGACCTGCCTCTGATCCCCAAAGTCTTTGAAACCAGCCCCAGAAACCCGCTTTTTGGCTTTATGCAGGACATAACACCCGGTATCGGCGCTCGAAAGCTCCATAAGTTTGTCAACAAAAAAGACTTTACAAACATAGAGTTACTTGCGCATTCTCAAGAAGTACTTCGACCTGGCGCTCTGGGTATCTACGAATCGGTTCAACCTGCACTTCAAGCCAAGCAAATTGGTCCCGTTGCAATGGATTTAGAGCGTTTGATGATGGGACACATCAATATTTCGAACATAGATAATCTCTATAACGCCCTTTCCGCCCTTCCTGGTGAACGTTTTAAGCTTGGATTTATAGCGTGTAAAAATAGAAATGTAATTTCTAAATTTACACTCCCCGATCCTGATCGTAATTTGGTGCATTGGGAAGCCGTTGGGTTGAGTTTGGCAAAACGGATCGGTCTTAAAACGGTCTCTGCTGAGTTGACTTCCTATCGAGGGATGGATGCTTTAATGAGTACACGTTTCGATCGAGACAATGAAGGTTATCCATTAGCCTTTGCATCTGCTCAAGCTTTATTAGGTGCAGCGCCCGATAGTTACCACTCCTATTTAGAAGTCGCTGACATTTTGAATGAGGACGGATCGGCACCGACTCAAGACTTGGAAGAGCTTTGGAAACGGATGGTCTTTAATATGGCGGTGGGTAACGTTAACGATCGATTGGACAATATCGGCTTTATCCGTGAGGACAATGGTTGGCGATTGGCTCCTATTTATTCTGTTTCGCCCACGCCTACACCTCTAAATCGTCGCCATCATGCCACTGGTGTCACGCACGACTGTGATGGCCCGGACTTGGTTAAAGCGGTTGAGGTCGCGCGTTATTTCGGTCTTAAGCCCCGCAAAGCGCAGGAACTTGCTCATGAAATCACGGCCTTTTGTGCTCAGAATTGGGAAAAAGTGGCCTCTGATCTTCAGTGTGACCCGATTGAAATGGACACAATGAGTACAGCTTTTGCAAAATTACAACGTTAATTTTTGAAAAAGTACTGATTTTCTAGTACTTTTTTATAATAATTTTCAATAGTGGATTTTTCTTTTATCGAAAAAATCCTATACTTAACAGACTGATAAACCCAACTTAGGTGCTTGAAATATGTTAAATAACACTCCCTTAGTGCGTATTGTGGATGACGACGAAGGCATCCGTAACTCCATGGCTTTCTTGCTCGAGGGCGAAGGCTGGGAAGTGAAGACCTATCGTGACGGTTCCCAATTCTTAGCCAACGGCGATTTCGTGCGTCCCGGTTGCATCATCATGGACGTGCGCATGCCGAACATGAGCGGTTTGGGTTTACAAACGCATTTAAATGAAATGGGCGTTGATCTCCCCGTCATCTTCTTGTCCGGTCACGGCGATATCGATATGGCCGTGCATACGATGAAGGCCGGCGCCGTGGAATTCTTGCAAAAGCCCGTTCGCGAAGAACGCCTTTTTAAGGTGGTCAACGACGTCATTACCGAATACATGAACCGTCAAGAACGCATGGCCGATGTCTTGGACTTCAAAAATAAGCTCAAGAACTTGACCACGCGCGAACGTGAAGTCGTTAACCTTATCAGTCTTGGTAAGAGTAACAAAGAAGTGGCTGATGAGTTGGGCATTTCTGAAAAAACGGCTCAGGTTCACCGTGGTGCTGCTTACCGTAAGCTTGGCATCCATAATGCCACGGAAATTGCACGCTTTTTGATGCGCGCTAAGGAAGATCCGCAACTTAATCAGAAATAATTAAGTTCACGACCTTCAAAGTGCTCCGAAAAGCGATTTTCGGAGCATTTTTTATTTACAAGCAAACACAGATGAAAAAAATACCCACCGTGAGTGAACACGGTGGGCCAAAGAATTTGGAGTGATGAAATCCTTCATCCTCCTGACCAAGTCAAGCTCCCTAAATCTCAACTTGGCCAACCAAACGACAATGATACTTACGTATCCCCCTCTAGCCGCTTGGCCTGAATTGAGCATTCTTGCGAACACCCAAGAAACAGGGCGAGTACAATACATTCCCCTGTTTCACTGCGTATTTTCAACTAAATTAAACTTTTTTGGTAGAGGGCAATTTCTTAAGGGTTTCTACCAATTTTTCAGACAAATAGAGACAACTCTTTGATTTTAAAGAGTGAATTTACAATTCTTTCTCTAAAGATTTAAACTTAGGTGACTTGAGAAAAAGCAAAAAAGTGTAAATTTGCCGTAAAAATCCCTTAAGACCATGGAATATCGCTCGGGAAAAGGCGATCAATCAATTGTCGAATTTCCACATCGGCGTCACTGACACTGTCAAAAAGTGTTGGTTTTTGCGTGCCACGTTCATCCCACTGAGCGCTGTAAACGTTTTCGTGCTTACCTTTTTCCGTCAACGTTACTTTGGCAAAACGCAAGGTTGACTCGCTCCAAGCCGTATCATAGTCAGCCTGATAGGTGACAATTTGCTTGCAATCGCGCGTCGCATCACGGTGCTCGGCTTCAATTCGTTGCACATAAAACCCTTTATCCATTAATGCACGACGAACGGATAAAAACATTTGGGGCTTGACATCGGGATTATCCACGAGGCAAATCGTCGTTCTCATGGTATTACCACGATAAGAAACCGATGTTGCTTCTTGCGTTACACAACCGGTTAAGCCGAGGCTTAAGGTCAAAAGCGATGTTATTAACAGGGTTTTATTCATTTAAGTTCCTCAAGGGAATTGTCCCTTGCATTCTCGCTAGTTTAATTCAAATTTCGCCAAATGCAATTTATTCCCATTCTTTTTGAGTACGATTTCTCTGATTGAACTGAAAAAAGCTAAGCAAAAACTAAGACAACTCCTTTACAATTACGCGGTTATTTGATTTTTTGATTGTTCTGTCATGACTGCTAAACAAACCCAATCCCCTCGTGTGGCTTTGTGGAACCCGATGTGGGTGATTCTCTTGAGTTTTGTCTTCACGCCCGTTTTCGGCGGCATTGTGAGTTCGTTTAACTGGCGCGCCATGGGTAAACACACCGAAAGCGCCTCCTCCTTGAGCTGGATGCGCTCCACGATCTTTTTAATGGTTCTCTACATTTTCATCGAACCGATGTTGCGTGGCATCCCCTACACCCAATACGTGCTTTTGACGATCATGGTAGGCTTGTGGCTTGGATGGACATATTTTGACGGCTACAAGCAACTCCAATACGTCAACGAACACTTCGGTGAAGACTACGATCATAAGTTCTGGGCCAAGTGCATCAGCTGGGGTGTCGGTGGCTGGGTTGCCTACTACGCCGTGGCCATTACCTACGTTTTAGGCCTTCACATTTTGGGTATCACCCTCTAACTTTGCAATTTTTATGGCTACGCGAAAGAAAACCGCACAAAATGACGCAGTCAATGCACGCGCCAACTACGTGTTGGGGCTTTTGGGCGGCGTAGTCAAAGCTCCTCCTCAACCCTCAAAAGAAGCCATGCAGTATTACGCTCGGGAAGCCGCCGAAGGCAATCCCGATGCACAATACCAACTGGCTCGTCTTTTAGTGGACGGCCAAGTCCTCTCCACCAATAATCGTGCCGCACTCAAATGGCTAAAAAAAGCCGTTGAAAAAGATCACGCTGCCAGTCAACACCTTCTCGGTCAAATGTACTGGCGAGGTCAAGGCGTCACTCGAGATCCCAAACGCGCTCTTGAACTTTTCCGCCAAGCGGCCATTTCCGGTAACGCCCAAGCTGAATACGATTTAGGTTGCGCCTTAATGGACGGAGAAGAAACCGAAAAAGACGCTTATCAAGCTTTGCGTTGGTTTCGCTTAGCCGGTGCCCAAGGGCATGCTCAAGCTCAGTACCGCGTGGGTGAAGCCATGGCCCATGGGTTAGGTTGTGAACCCGATCTTATCCAAGCGGCCAACTGGTTAAGAAAAGCAGCGATCAATAATGAACCTAAAGCTCAATACGAGTTTGGGCTTCTTTTTACTCGCCCCGACTACCCCAAACACAATGAGGCAGAAGCCTTCCGTTGGATTAAACTTTCTGCCATGGCGGGTTACGCTCCTGCCCAGTACCAGTTAGCGCATTTCTATCAATTGGGTGAGGGCACGGTTGCCTCTTACGATGAAGCGTTCCGCTGGGCCCGAAAGGCTGCCTTACAAGACGATAAGAAGGCTTTAATGCTTTTGGCCAACTTCTATCGCTTTGGTGCCGGTTGCGCTACTGACCCAGTTGCCGCTTACGCCATTACGAGTTACGTTTGCTTGGATCAGGATGAAGATCAGGCTCGCGCCCTGTTGGATACTTTGGAAGGCAGTATTGCTGCCACGAAACGCGCTCAAATTCAAAAGACTTTGTTGAGCGCCAAAAATGCGGCTGACTTACTTAACAATTTGCCGAGCTGACTGTCATCAAACTCGGCAATTCTTTAAACCTGCTGGTTAATCTTTCGAATCAGTTGAAACTGAAGCCCCAAGGCACTTACCACTCGACACATGGTCGTAAAGGACAAGTTGCGACCATTGAGCAAACGATCAATGTCTTTTAAGCATTGCTCATTGTTAATGGGCAACACGTTTGACTTCAAAGCCACCTGCAAAGCACTACGAATCCCCGATCCGTCACCGGGGTCGACCTCCGCACTTTTTAAGAGAACCTTCATCCAATCATCTTCGGTCGAAAGCAGTTCTTGCGTTTCAAAAAGCGGCAAACTCTCAATGGGCGGTTCTTCTCGAGTCATGGCAGACTTCTCTACCTTCTTTTTTCGACTCATTTCCTTGTTCCTTTCCGGAATTGTCAAAAAAAGCCGAGATGCCCCAAGGAGACACCTTCGGCTCTTAGAGAAGATTTCTAATTATTGCTTTTGTGTGCGTTGACGGACGGCTTCAAATAAGCAAATGCCCGTGGCAACGGAAACGTTCAAACTTTCAACAGAACCCGTTAACGGGATCTTGGCCAAATCGTCACAGCGCTTTCGCGTCAATTGACGAAGACCGGGGCCCTCGGCACCCATTACCCATGCAAAGGCGCCCGTTTGATTGAAGTCGTAAATCAACTTGGTGGCTTCACCGGCCGCGCCCACCACTGTCACACCGGCGTCACGCAATTCGACAATGGCTGCGGCCAAGTTCGTCACTTGAACCACCGGTACCGTTTCAGAAGCACCGGCAGCAGCCTTGGCGGCAGCAGGTGTCATGGAAGCGGAACGATCCTTCGGGATAATCACGGCGTGAACGCCTGCTGCATCGGCCGAGCGCAAGCAAGCACCGAAGTTACGCGGATCGGTAATGCCGTCCAAAATCAAGAACAAAGAGTCAGGACGAATCTCATCCATCAATTCGTCAAAGCTCATGCCCATGTCAAGCTCTTTAGCCATGGCCACAATGCCTTGGTGCGGCACGTCTTTACTGACCATACCGCTTAAACGTTCGTGTGAAGCGTGCATCACACGGATGCCGGCAGCGTCCAACTCTTCACGCATTTGCACCATGCGCTTGTCGTGACGGGACGGATCCACATAAACCGTCAAAATGCTATCAGGGGCATTACGAAGACGGGCGCCCACGGCGTGAAAGCCCGCCAAAACCATATTCTTAGCCATGTTTCAAACCTAACAAGTGAAACTCAAAAAAATTAAACCGTTATTGTACCGTTATTTGACGAGTCGGAAGTCAATTCGACGACGATCTTCGTCAATTTCCATGACCTTCACCTTGACACGGTCACCCACGGCAAAGCGTTCACCGAAGTCTTGTCCCACCAACGTGCCGTCAGCGGCATAAATAAAGTAGTCATAGCCCAAATTCGAGATGTGGACAAAGCCTTCAACGAAGATTTCATCCAATTCCACATAGATACCGAATTGGGTAACGGCAGTGATACGCCCCTTATAGGTCTTATTACCCTTGGCGTTGGCCTTCATGTAGCGGCACTTCAACCATGCCATCACATCGCGGCTGGCTTCATCGGCACGACGTTCGCAAGCCGACGTAATCTTACCGAGACGCACCCAGTCGTCTTTGCCTTGAACAAACTTCGTATTGGCCGTAACCTTAGGCATTGCTTGAAGCGTACGCTCTAACCCTTGACCGCTGTAGCTCGTTAACACGGCACACGAAGCCTCATAGACTTCGGGCTGATAGTGACGACGTGACAAGATGGATCGAATCGTACGGTGGACCAAAAGGTCGGGATAGCGACGAATGGGCGAGGTGAAGTGCGTATAGGCTTCATAACCCAAACCGTAGTGACCGATATTGTCCGGTGCATAAACCGCGCGTTGCATGGAGCGCAACAAGAGCATTTGCACTTCATCGGCATAGGGGCGACCGGCAATTTGTTCAATCACCTCTTCATAGTCCGCCGCCGTCGGATGATCCCCGCCTCGCAATTGCAAACCGAAACCACTTAACATTTGGCGTAATTGCTTTAAGCGTTCAACAGCCGGTGCATCATGCACGCGGTACAAACATAAGCGATCGTGACGAGCGATAAAGTCAGCGGCACACGTGTTGGCCGCTAACATGCACTCTTCAATCAAACGGTTGGCGTCGGTGAGTTCTCGCGCAACAATGGCCACCACTTCACCCATGTCATTAGTGAGTGCTTGAGATTCTCTCGTTGTGAAATCAATCGCACCACGACGCTCGCGGGCCTTACGTAAGACTTTGTAGAGGTCGTAGAGAGCATCCAATTGGGGCTTCATGTCCGAAGGCAGCTTCTGTTCATCCGTACTGCTACCAGACAAATAAGACCAAACGTCCGTATAGGTTAAGCGCGCATGAGACAAAATCAGCGCCGGGTAGAACTGATAAGCCGTGACCATTCCCAAAGGTGAAATGATCATGTCGCAGACCATCGTGCAACGCTCGACACCGGGATTTAAAGAGCAAATACCGTTACTGAGCTTTTCCGGCAACATCGGAATGACCCGACGCGGGAAATAAACAGAGGTGGAACGAAGCTGGGCGTCTTTATCCAGAGGCTGACCGGGTTTGACGTAGTGGCTGACGTCGGCAATGGCAACCAAGAGACGACAATCCCCGTTTTCCAACGGTTGAGCAAAGACCGCATCGTCAAAGTCTCGGGCATCTTCACCGTCAATCGTACAAAACGGCACATCACGCAAGTCCACGCGACGGGCGCGATCCTTAGCCATAACGCGAGAGGGTAACTTTTCGGTCTCTTGAAGCGTCTCGGTACTGAATTCATGCGGAACGCCAAACTGACGAACGGCCAATTCAACTTCTAACTCTGCGTCGTTATTGACAACCAACTCGTGTTGAATTTCAATGGACACCTTTGGATTGGTGTCGGTCGGATAACTCACAATGCGGGCAACAACCTTTTTATCAATCCAAGCATCGAGTTGTTCTTCTTTTTGGGTAAAGCCCACACTTAAGTAACTTAAACGCGGATCGAACTTTCTGAAGTGATAGCTCTTCGTACCGTTTCTCTTGACGGCACATTTGACTTCACCCACGATTTCCGTCACGGAGTGCTCAACCACCTCTTTAATAATGGCTGTTGAATTCATGGGGCCGTAGCCGAAATTGACCTTGTCCCCGGGCAAATACTGGCGAGCCTTGTCTTCAATGATCGGAATCTTTTGACCGGTTTCATCGTCAACCACGAAGGGATAGTTTTGTGCGTAGCAAAGCACCACACCGGTTCTGACTTTGGCGCTCGGATGGCTGAAGGTATTGTTTTGTGCGTTATAGGAAATTCGGGAGTCATCCATCAATCGCATCAAAACGGCGTTAAACATCTTGTCGTTGAGCTTTCGGTAGTCTTGTTGGAGCAAAACGTACAATTCGCCCGGATCAAGCTCTGTTGCACTTGACAATAAAATAGCCACCGCTTTTTGGGTGAGCTCCTGTTCGACATAACTCTTGACTCGACCGGCCGACTTTGCCGGTTTACGTGTGGTGTTTCGCTTCGTCTTCACAATTTTAGGACGAGGCATTTTTTTTAAATTCGTCAAAATTTTCTCTCTTACTGATATAATGGCCACCTTGTTTCTCAAAAGTGTTCATCACTTTTGATGGGCCCAGGTGGCGAAATTGGTAGACGCACCAGCTTCAGGTGCTGGCGTTGTAAAAGACGTATCGGTTCGAGTCCGATCCTGGGCACCACTTCTCTTCTTTTTCTAACTTAATTCCTAAGAAAAGCAGCTTATCCACGAGAGCTAGAGTCTCGTCTTTCGTGCGTCTTCGTGCAAATCGCATACAGGTTAGATGGTAACACGGAAAAGACATTCTCATTGGATTTTTTCAATGTTTTGAGCATTTTTGCAAGCGAATTTGTAACGGACTATATGCGAGTTTAGATCGTAAGTTCCCCAGCTTTCGCATGTCAACGACCAGTCACCTTTTTTGGGTACTATCTTTCGCCCTATCCTCGAAAAAGTGTGAAATTCCCCCAAAACTATCATCGAAAAAATGTGAAATATGCCCCTAATCAATGAAAGGCGGAATCTACGTGTAAACCCTTAAACTATCTCCGTGATAGTTATCAAACCAAATCTCAACGTTTGGATACATCTCTACCTTTTTTAAACCCTGCCTTGTGATACTCTGTCTGCATCACTGCCCTGCAGTGGAGATATGGACAAAAAGTTCATCTTTTTAAACCGCGACTTAATTTCAAGGAAAATCACTACTTAATAATTAGGTCAATAACTATAAGCACCCTACTATGCGTACTTACGACTCTATCATCATCGGTTTTGGCAAAGGCGGCAAAACGCTCGCCGGTTGGCTTGGCTCTCAAGGCAAGTCCGTTGCCCTTATTGAACAATCCCCTGAAATGTTCGGTGGCACCTGTATTAACATCGGTTGCATCCCGAGCAAATTCATGGTTGAGCAATCTCACAAGATTGACGCTCAAAAAACATTTGAAGAAAAGTCGCTTCAGTACGCCGACGCCGTTGCTCGTAAACGTCAATTGGTCGGTATGCTTCGCGGGAAAAATAAAGATAAGCTCGTGGGCAGTAACGTTGAACTGATTGTAGGCCGTGCTTCCTTTGAAGGCCCGCATGAAGTTAAGGTTGAACTCCCGGATGGTGAAACGATCGCTTTAACTGGAGAAAAGATCTTCATTAATACCGGTGCCCAATCAATCGTTCCGACCATTGAAGGTATGGCCGAGTCCTCTCGCATTTACACGAGCACGGGACTTCTTGACTTGGATGTTCTTCCCCGCCGATTGGTCATTTTGGGGGCAAGCTACATTGCCCTTGAATTTGCTTCGATCTTTGCACGTTTTGGCAGTGAAGTCACAGTTTTGCAACGTGGCACGCAATTCTTAGCCAAAGAAGATGCGGATGTCGCCCAAGCCATCAAAGCCGGTCTCGAAAAGCAAGGCGTGACGATTTTGGAGGGCGTTCAGCTCACAAGAATTGAACCACAAACCACGCATGACGTTCTTCACCTGCGTGGTGCTTTGGGCGAAAAGACAATTGAAGCAGAGGCCTTGCTCGTTGCAACTGGACGTCGCCCCAATACCGCAGGTCTTAACTTGAAGGCTGCGGGCGTGGATGTCACGGATAAGGGTGGCATTTTGGTCGATGAAGAAAACCGTACGACCACAGGCCACATCTTTGCAATGGGTGACGTGACGGGTAAAGAGCAATTTACCTACATTTCGTTGGATGACTTCCGAATCGTGAAGTCCGCGCTTGAAGGCAAAGGTCAACGCACAACAATGAACCGTGGCGAAGTGCCCAACTGCGTCTTCATTGATCCGCCCTTCTCTCGTGTGGGTCTGACGGAAAAAGAAGCCCGTGAAAAGTTCGCCTCCGTTTTAGTGGCCACGATGCCGACAGCTGCGATTCCCAAGGCTCATATCTTGGGCAACACCACGGGGATGTTAAAGATGATTGTTAACGGTGAGACTCATGAAATTCTTGGCGCACACTTTTATTGCGTTGAATCTCACGAGATGATTAACCTTGTGAAGCTCGCCATGGATCAGCACATCCCCTACACCGTGCTTCAAAACTTTATCTTCACTCACCCTACGATGAGTGAAAGCATTAATGATCTGTTGGGTCTCTTGAAGTAACCACTGTCTTAACTCAAAAAGTTCTGTCTCAAACACCAGAGGCAGAACTTTTTTGTTTTGGTAACTTAATTATTTTGGTCCTTTTTCGCCCAAGCACGAATTGCTTCCGTCACCACATCTAAGTCGTCGGATTCTTTGTAATAGCGATCGATTTCACAAAGCGACTTTAAGATTTCAAAATCGTGCGGTGCTCCACCCAACGTTTTATTTGCAACTTCTAGCGCCTCTTCAAGACTCTCCCCTGCCTTGAGTTTTTTGAGGATATCGTCAAAAAGCGGTTTTTGATCGGATTGCGTGATTTGGATCAGACGCTCGGCAAGTGTTGTCGGCGCAAACATCTTAGCCGTGTTCATCGAGGGGTTAAATTTAAAACTCTTGCCACCAAAATTTATAAGCGCTGCTTGCAAAAAGCTCTTTTGACCTCTGGGAGGCACCTTTCCCAAGGAAGCTACATTTAAGACAACGTTCCAAAACTTCCACGCCTCATCATCGAGTTCGCCGGCATCTTCACTCTTTAACACTTCAACTAAAAAGCTTCGATCAAAGTAATGCAGCACCCGAACCACGTCCTCGCTTTTGCCTTTATTCATGACAACGGCCAACACTTCATTGGGGTTTTTAACGCAGTCTTGCGGACTTCGCCACCACAGATAGCGCGCCAATTGCATCACAAAGTGTTTTTGAAAAGGTTTAAGTTCTTGAGTCATGGTGATTAAAACAATGTGTTAACAGTAGTATTTTGCCACTTAATCGCTAATACTAAGTTACAGAGCGGGGTTAAAGGATTAGAATAGCGCCATCACTCTCTAACTCTCCTTTTTACTGAGCACATAAAAATGATGAAACAATCGTTATGGGCCTTGGGGGCAGCGGCACTTTTTTCAATGATGGCCGTTTTCGTCAAGCTCTGCAGCGGTCACTTCGGTACCTTTGAATTGGTGTTTTACCGCTCCTTGATCGGTGTTATCACGATTTTAATCTTTGTCCGCAGTCACGGTTTAAGTCTCAAGACCGAGCATTTAGGCGGGCACATCATCCGCTCCGTTTTAGGGACTTCAACGGTTGTCCTTTGGTTTTTCACGATCGGTGAAATGCCCTTGGGCACCAATATGACGCTCATCTACACAACGCCCCTTTTCATGGCCGCCAACTTCATCATCTTGGCCTGGTTGCGTAAAGAATCTGCTCCCTGGGGCATTATTTTGGCCATTTTCTTCGGGTTCACCGGTGTGACCACCGTTTTGCAACCCTCCTTTGAAGCCGGCTATCTCATCCCTGCCATGATTTGTTTGTTGGTAGCCTTCATTGACTTGATCGTTTACTGGCAAATCAAGGAATTGGGTAATTTAAAGGAACCCTCTTGGCGTATCGTGTTTTACTTCACGAGTTTCGGTACGGTCTCTGGCCTCTTGGGCGCTTTTCTCTTTCAAGGCGGCATGCACATGCCCACGCTTGAGTCGGGCGCCTACCTCATCGGCATGGGCATTTGCGCCACGCTTGCTCAAATCTGTACGACTCGCTCTTACGCCTACGGCAATATGCTCCTGAGTTCTTGCTTAGGCTTTTCTGCCATTCCGTTCTCGGCTTGCATGAGTTTCATCTTCTTTGCCGAATACATCACTTGGAACGGATTAATCGGTATGATTATGATTGTGATTGCAGGCGTCTTCGCAACGATTTACACTAAGAAAACCGAAGCGCAAGCCAAGGCGAAAAAAGCCGACGCTAACGCCTAACACATTTTCGATTACACATAGAAAGGACCATCATCATGGCTGATAAGAAGGAAACGGCACAAGCCGAAGAACAAAACAACGTCTGGGTTTGTGACAACATTGCCGTGACGCACTGTGATGTCAATGACAAGGGTATTGTCTACACCGTTACTTGGGTCGACTTCATGGGCTTGCAACGCTCTGCCAAATTTAACCGCGAAGATTGCTACTTTGACTTCGCTACCGTTTTGAAGACGTTAGTAAAGGGTGGCTATCGCTACAACACGATGTTGCCGCAAGCCGCTGCCGTCGTTCAACAACGCTTAACGGCTTTCCGTCCGTCTCAAGAAAGCGTTCAAAAGGCCCTAGACTCCATGAAGAAATAATCTTCATTGAAGATTTCGCCTAAAAGAGCTCGGATTTCGGGCTCTTTTTTGTTGCCCCAACAGTAATTAAGTCCGTGTTTTGAAGCCCAAAACTGATAAAATGCCATCATTATTTTCTATCAATGAAACGGGATTGCCAAATGATTACCGATCACGAAGTCCAACAATGTCGCCTTCAAACCATTCGTGACGTGGTTCGCTACGCCATGACGCAGTTTGAAACCCATAAGATTTTCTACGGTCACGGCTGTGCCAATGCTTATGAAGAAGCCTACTTCTTGGTGGCTCGCACGTTAAAGCTCGGTTTTGAAGATCTGGATCGTTTCTGGGATGCCCGTGTCTCTAACGCCGAATTAAAGCTTTTGTTGGAACGCATCCATTTGCGCGCGGTCGAAAAGCTTCCGATGCCCTACATTTTGAAAGAGTCTTGGTTGGTTGATCACCAATTCTATTGCGATGAGCGTGTTTTGATTCCCCGCTCTTATATCGCCGAACTCTTAAAAGATGAATTGGCCCCCTGGGTTCCCAATGCCGAACGCGTTACGCGTGTGTTGGACCTCTGCACGGGCTCAGCTTGTTTGGGTATTTTGGCCGCAGAAGCCTTCCCCAATGCCAAGATCGATTGCGTTGATATCAGTAAAGACGCATTAGAAGTGGGCAAGATCAACGTTGCCGAATACGGCTTAGAAGATCGCATCGAATTGATTGAAAGTGATCTCTTTAATGCCATCCCCGACCGTCAATACGATGTGATTATTTCCAATCCCCCGTATGTGACGACTGAGGCCATGAATAACCTTCCGGGTGAATACCAACATGAACCGGCCTTAGCCTTAGGCGCCGGTGATGACGGTTTGGATATCGTTCGTCGTATGTTGGCTGAAGCCGCTTCTCACTTAACACCCAAGGGTGTTTTAGTGGTTGAAGTGGGCGACGGTCGTGCCGCTTGTGAAGAAGCTTATCCGCGCTTACCCTTTACGTGGTTGGCCACGGAAGCCGAAGAAGAGATGGTGTTCCTCTTACGTAAAGAAGAGTTGCCTTAATGCTTCGTCTGCAAGATATCAGTTTAATGCGTGGCGTTCGGGTCTTGTACTCGAACGCTACGCTTTTAGCCAACCCCGGAGAGCGTGTCGGACTTGTGGGTAACAACGGTTGCGGCAAGTCCTCTCTTTTGGCGGCCATTTTGGGCGATGCTCCGATTGAATCGGGCGACATTGAGGCCCCCGAACAACATTTAATCGGTCACGTAGCCCAAGACATCGACAACATTGATGAAGTTGCCATTGATTGGGTTATCGGCGGTCACGGCCCCTTAATTGAAGCTCGTAAAGACCTAGCCAATGCGCAAACCGACATGGAGTTAGCGCAAGCGCATGCCACGTTGGCGGAGCTTAATGAAGGTGCCATCGAAGCCCAAGCCAAAATCATTTTGCACGGTCTGGGCTTTACCGAAGCCGCAACGTCTCAACGCGTTAAAGACTTCTCGGGCGGTTGGCGAAACCGCTTGGCGTTGGCACGCGCTTTGATGTGCCCGGCCCAGTTGTTGCTTCTTGACGAACCCACAAACCACTTGGACATGGATAGTGTCATTTGGCTTGAAGCGTGGCTTAAGCGTCAACAGGCTACAACCATCATCATTAGCCACGACCGCGAGTTCTTAGACCGAAGTGTGAACACCATTTGGTCGATTGAAGACAATACGATCCGTCGCTATGCGGGTAACTACAGTGCCTTTGAAGCCATGCGCATTGAGCGTTTGCGCCAACAAGATGCTGCCGCCAAGGCTTATGAACGCGAAAGCGCTCACTTGCAAGCCTTTATTGATCGCTTCCGCTACAAAGCCACCAAAGCCCGACAAGCTCAATCTCGCCTCAAAATGCTGGAACGCTTAAAGGCCGTGGAGCCCGTACGTGCAACGCGTGAGTGGCGCTTTGAATTCTTGCAACCAGAACGTTGCCCCGAGCACTTGGTTGAAGCCAAGAGTGTTGCCTTGGGCTATGGCGAAAAACGCATTCTCAATAATGTGAGCTTTTCGATTCGATCCGGTGAACGCATTGGTGTTTTAGGGGTTAACGGTGCGGGTAAATCCACGCTCATTAAAGGCATTTGCCAAGAATTAGCCGTTCAGCACGGAGAATTCCGTTTCGGTCAAGGCCTGCAAATCGGCTACTTTGCCCAACACCAACTTGAACAACTCCGTGAAGACGAGACGCCTTTGCAACACTTGCGTCGTAAAGCACCCGAAGAGCGCGAGCAAGTGCTTCGCGACTTCTTGGGTCGCTTTAAGTTCTCGGGCGACATGGCCTCTAGTCCCGTCGGTCCTTTCTCCGGTGGCGAAAAGGCCCGACTTGCCTTAGCCCTTTTAGCTTGGGATAAACCAAACCTTTTGGTATTGGACGAACCGACCAACCACTTGGACATGGAAACGCGTGAAGCGTTGACAATGGCCCTGTCTTCCTTTGAAGGCTCCGTTCTTATCGTTTCCCACGATCGACACTTGTTGGCGGCAACGACGGAGCGCTTAATGCTCGTTCATGACGGCGAAGTGAAAGACTTTGACGGCGACTTGGATGACTATGCTGCTTTGGTGTTGGAGTCTCGTAAGGCCACTTTGACGGCAGCGAAAGCCAAAACGGAAACGGTCACGCCTAACGCCAATAAAAAGGAAGCACGTCAGCAAGCAGCCCAAGAGCGTCAACGCATTGCGCAATTGAAAAAGCCTTTGCAAAAGAAACTTGCCGATATTGAAAAGAAACTCAATCCTCTCAATACAGAGTTAAAAAACTTGGATGCTACGTTAGCGGATTCTGCTTTTTATGAAGGCAATCCCGATGAAGTCGCCAACACGTTAAAGCATCGTGGCGAAGTGGCCGCTGCTGTTGAAGAACTTGAGATGGCTTGGCTTGAAGTCTCTGAAGCCATTGAAGCTATTGTTTAACCGAAAGAAACTATGAAATCTTTTCTTCCTGACATTCCTCCGATTTTGGAGCCTGAAAATCGATTAGCTAAGGGCTTGGTGCTCGCCTACTCTTTGATGATCATGGGGTTGCTCTTTTTTGCCTTTGGGTTCATTTTCCGTGAACTCTTACTGGAAATCTTTGTGACCCAAACGCCCTTGGATAGCGTTGTTCACCGAGATGACTACATTGAAATGTGGAAGGCAAGTTTGCGCTTTGATGCAAAGTTTGCCTACCTTGCGATTCTCCCCGGTCTCTTTTTTGCTGCCGTGAGCATTGTGGGCGGTGCCGTTTATCGCTACTGCTGCAAACTCATGACCGTGTTTGTAGCCCACGTTTTCGGTTGGTTTTATTTATCCAACGTGGCCAACCTTCACTACATCAATACGACCGGCCACGGTTTCGGCGCTCCCGAATGGGAAGCCTTCAAGGCCACTCCTTTTGAGATGTTAGGTCAATTTTGGAACCACTACCCGATTGTCACCGATGTGGTGATCGGTATTTTGGTAGGCGTCATCTTCGTTGCGCTTTGGTTCCGTTTAGCTTCCATCATCTCTCGTTGGAACTTGTGGCAAGGCATCCAATGGACAAATCTCTTGATTGCGTTGATGTGCTTTATCGGCTTTATGTGGACTTGTGCTCAAGCTCCTTTGACCACGTCTGATCCTTTGAAAGCTGAAGATGCCATCGTGAGCAAATACGCCATCATGAATACCATTACGGTTTCGGCCCCCATGGCGATCTACTACGATGAGGAATTAAGACCGCTTGGGTTCTTTAATACAACCGCTCAATAACTCCGTTAAGTCCTGAAAAATTTCAGGACTTTTCTTTTTTGTGAGCGAGTTTTCCCCTATAGGCTTTTACCTAGGTAACAGGTACAGTTCGATTCGTCTACAAATCTTTTTTCTTATTTTCTTATGACGCCCGCTACCGATATTTTGACCATCCACTTCGGCAGTTTAGAAGCTCTAACCATTGCCGCACTTGTCTACTATTTCGGTGCATGGGTGAAGAAAAAAGTCTCTGTGCTTCAACGCCTCTCGGTTGCCTCACCAGTTGTCGGTGGCATTATCGTTGCCGTCACATTATCTTTGCTTCAAGGCTTTGACATTGCTCGTGTGACCTTTGATCCCACGATGCAAAAACAACTCATGATCGCCTTTTTCACGACCATCGGCTTGATGGCCAGTATTAAAGTGGTGCGTAAAGGCGGCATCATGCTGGCGTTTTTCTTGGTGGCGGTTACTGGCTTAACTATCATGCAAAACGTCTTGGGGATGAGCGTGGCAACGCTTTTAGACATTAATCCCCAATATGGGATCATGGTGGGTTCCGTTTCCTTGATGGGTGGCTTGGGTACCTCTGCAGCCTTTGGCCCTTACTTTGAGCAAACCTATGGGCTTACGGGCGCTACCGCCGTTGCAATTACTTCGGCAACATTGGCCATGACAAACTCTTTGTTAATCGGTGGGCCGATCGGAGAATGGTTGATTAAGCGTTACAAGGTAAAAACCCCTGATATGACGCGCAAAGAAATCAGCCAAACCACCAATGTCGATCCGGTGGATTTGCACAAAGACGGTCGCTCGTGGACCTCTGATATTTTGAAAGCCTTGACGGTGATTCTCATCTGTATGAGCATGGGGAAGCTTATCTCAGAAGAATTGGGAACGTACCTTACACTCCCCGTTTATATCGGCTCCATGATCGCCGCGGCCATCTTCCGTAACGTAAGTGACTACTTTGGCTTTTTCAATGAAAACGACAAGGCAACAAACGCTATTGCGGAAATCTCTTTAGCTCTCTTTGTGACAATGGCCATCGTGAGCTTAAAGCTCAACGAATTGGTTCACTTGGCCTTACCGCTTCTGACGATCTGGTTGTGCCAATTGGCTCTTTTGTTAGCCTTTGCATGGGGTGTACTCTTTAATCTTTTCGGTCGCAATTACGATGCCGTGATGTTAACGGTCGGCGGCTGTGGTTTCTGTATGGGGTCAACTTCGACGGGTTTAACCAATATGCAGGGTTTAGGTGAAAAGTATGGCCACAATCCAAAGGCTTGGCTGGTGGTCAGTCTTGTAGGGGCCTTCCTGATTGACTTTATCAATGCGCTGACCATTACTTGGTTTGGAACGCTTTAATTGCCGTACGATTGAAATAAGGAAGGTTTGATGGCCTTCCTTATTTGTTTTGAGATTACTATTTTTTCTCTACCGGTTGAGCGGGTTGCTCCGCAGCAGGTGCGGCAGGTTCACTCTTTACTTCATTCGGAAACCATGCATCCGGGTCATCAATTTCCTTGTTCCACCCCATCACGATCCCCGCGATCACAACAATCGTAAAGAGGATATTTAAAATCAAGCGAACGGTTTTATTAAATTGTTTTTGTGCCATCGCGAACCTCTTTACTTAGCCGGATCCGTCGGGGGCGTTTCATCGGGAGCAAGGCCAGCAAAATAATGAGCCCAACCGCTCATAAAGGCATAGTATTCGCGTCGAGACATCGCTTCATGATTTTCCATGGACAAGCGGCTCAAACGAATAAATTCGGCTAAGAAACGCTTTAACGTGAACTCAAGAATGTCACCCTCGACATCCTTTTCATTCTTAGCAAAGTGCTCACGCAAATCTTCAGGATCGTAACCGGACTTACGGTTAATACGCTTATCCTTCACCTTGCCTTTAAGGATATTTAAAAAGTCTTGGTAAACATCATTGGCTTGTTCATGAATTTCAGCCGCTTCCGGATGGTGCGGTTCATGTTGATCAATGTAGTCAGCCGTCGAGGCGGTGATTGCCACCTCTTCGAGCAATTCCATCATGATGTCTGCGCTGGTTAAATCAATCAGCGGCAATGCTTTAGTAGGAGTTGATAATTGTCCAAAAAGCGCCATGGTTAAATCTACCTTCTCACTTTTAATTTTTGGTGTGTATCACACCATCGGGAATCGGCAAAACACCGATCCCTTCTTCTAATAAATCTTGTGCATCGTTAAGGGTACACTTCCCATGTATCGTCCTTGACGGTGCTTTTCCTTGATGAACGGCTCGGGCTTCTTCGGCAAAACGCTCGCCAACATCTTCACTGTCTTTGAGCAAACGTCTTGCCGCACTCACCGCTTTTGCTCTCATGCGAACAATCGCTTCACGTTCATCCAATTTTTCTTGAGCGTCATAGCGCTCTTGATCCCGAAAGCCTCGCACGTGCGCTGCACTCGGGACGCGTTTAACGTTGGTGGTCTCACAATAAGGGCAAGCCACCCACTTCTTTTCAATCTGTTCATCCAAGCTTTCAACGGAATCAAACCACCCTTCAAAGGTGTGGCCGAATTCACATACACAGTTAAAAACTTTCACGATGAATGCCCCAGGCCTCCGACGCTTACTTTTGCAACAAACGTCGACGACGCAATTCAAACATACAAACAGCCGCGGCCGCTGCAACGTTTAAAGACTCACAATCCTTTTCAATCGGAATATAGAAACGTTGATCCGCAACCTTTAGGGCTCGATCACTCAAACCGGGCCCCTCGGCGCCCATCATCCAAACCACAGGCGTTGCTTCCCAAACAGGCGTAGCAAAAAGGTCTTTACCGCCACGAGCATCGGCCGCTAAACATTGGGCGTCAAAAAGTTCACCCAGTGCTTCAGGCTCTACATTATCGTAGAGATGAGCGGCAAAGTGGGCACCCATACCGGCTCGAAGCGCTTTGGGTGACCAAAAGTGCGCACTCGTGGGCGAGGCCGCAATATGCTTAATACCCGCTGCCACTGCTGAACGAATCAAAGTACCGATATTACCCGGATCTTGAACGCCGTCCAAGTATAAAACATCAGCTTGAAGCTTTTGGGGCATCGCTGGTGCCTTAATGGGCACTTCAAGCATTAGGCCACTGCCGTGCTCAACGGGACTAATCGCATCATAAAGACGCGTATCCAAAAGGTAGGCCGGCACCCGCTCACGATCAAACGCTTCAATCAACGCAAGCGTTTCATCGGTAAAGGATTCAGAATCACGAATGATCATCGCAGAAGCTTTAACTTTTCTCTCAAGGCAAACTTGAGCCAAGTGAGCGCCTTCGGCTAAAGTCGCTCCTTCTTTTTTTATCATTCGAGCATTGTCAAAAAGCTTTTTCCAACGCTTGTATTTCGCATTGGCATCACTTTCTATTCTCTGCACTCTCATGCTTTTACCATTTCCTTAATCGGAGAAAACGTCTTACGGTGAATCTCGGATGGTCCCAACTTTTCAAGCGCGGCCAAGTGTTCTGCCGTTCCGTATCCCTTATGCACGGCAAAATGATACCCGGGATAAGACTTTTCAGCAGCGACCATCTGCGCATCACGCGTCGTTTTAGCAATAATGGATGCTGCAGAAATCGCCTGAACCTTGGCATCCCCCTTAACAATAGCTTCGCTTAAATAGTCCCAACGGGGAAGTTTATTGCCGTCAACCTGTACAAAGTCCGGTTGCACCTTTAGCGCTTCAACAGCGCGCTTCATAGCAAGCATCGCCGCTTGTAAAACGTTAATTTCATCAACTTCATCACAAGTGGCTTCACCCACCGCCCAAGCCTTCGCTTTAAGTTTAATTTCTTTGGCTAAAACTTCACGTCGTGCGGCGCTTAATGCTTTACTGTCTGCCAAACCTGCGATCGGTTGATCGGGGTCGAGAATCACCGCAGCAGCAATAACGCTACCTGCTAACGCACCACGACCGGCTTCATCAACGCCGGCCGTCAGTTCATAGGTGAGCGAGGCAAATAAATCGTCAGCTTCTTGCATTTTTCCTAGCCACAAACACCCTTAATCGCTTCTGTCGCTAAAGAGGGCGTATCACGCAAGAGGGAATCGTGCATTTGAGTAAAACGATCCATCAAACGTGCATCATTTCGCTTTTGATAGGCTTCCCACAATTGAAAAGCCAAAGGCTCAGCGCGGCAGTAGTACTGCAAAAGCTCGGGCACTAAAAGTTCGCCGGCTAAAATGTTGGGCAAACTCACATAATTGATGATGCCTTTTTTCTGCATCATGATGCCGGTAAAGCCAGGCATGGCATAGCCCACCACCATCGGTCGCTTAAAGAGCGCTGCTTCAAGAGCAGCCGTGCCGGAAGCTAAAAGGACGGCATCGGAAGCTTCCATAGCGTCATGACTCTTACCGCGCACCAAGGTAGTTGCTGCCTTCACACGCGGGAATTGATCCAAGAACTTCACAATCTGTGCTTCACGGTCGGCATCAGCGGCAGGCACTACAAAGTGAGAAGTGCGATCAAAGTCCAAGATGCGATCGCAGGCACCGAAAAAGTGCGGAGAACACCAAGCAACTTCAGCTTGACGAGAACCCGGCATCACGGCAAATAAGGGGCCCGTCACATCTAAACCTAAACGCTCACGGGCGGCCATCTTATCGGGCTCCATCGGGATTTCACGGGCCAAGGGATGACCAATGTAAGTTGAATCAATCCCCGCCTTATCCATGAGTTCTTTCTCAAACGGAAAGACCAACAACATGTGATCGACTGCCTTTTTGATCGTGTGAATGCGCTCAGGACGCCACGCCCAAATAGAGGGGCAAACAAAATGGATGGTCTTGATGCCGCGCTCTCTTAAAAAGGTTTCAATCCCAAGGTTAAAGTCCGGTGCATCAACCCCGATGAATGCTCTCGGATTAATGTCGAGAACGCGCTTTTTCATCTCCTTTTGAAGCATCAAAAGGCGAGGCAAGCGTTGAAGCACCTCCACATAACCGCGAACGGCTAATTCAGAGCTAGGATGCCAAGCTTCAAGACCTGCTTGAACCATCTTTTCGCCACCAATACCAAACATGCGCTCACCCTCATAAAGAGCGCTCACATGCGGTAAAACAAGCGATGCGATATAGTCACCGGAGGTCTCTCCGGCTAACCAAGCAATGCCTTTAGCCATACTAACGTTCCTCTTTAGTTCTTCGGACGGATAATGCCACGTTGGCTTGAGGCAACAAAGTCGCGCATCAAGGTTAATTCACGAGACACTTGAGGATTATTTTCAATCAAAACAGCCAATGCCTTAACCGCTTCGGCAATCGTCAAACCGTCACGATAAATCATCTTATAGGCAGCCTTAAAGGCGTTCAAAGCCTTCAAGTCGAAACCAGCACGACGCAAACCCACAATGTTTAAGCCATGGGGCTCTGCGGGGTTACCGTTACAGATGACAAAGGGCGGGACGTCCATCAAAAGAATAGAACCGCCACCCACCATAGCACCTTCGCCAATACGGCAGAATTGGTGAACACCGGCTTGACCGCCCAAAATAGCGTGGTCAGCAACAATGCTGTGACCGGCCAAACCCACGTTATTGGCCAAAATCGTGTCGTTACCAACGATACAGTCGTGAGCAATATGGGCGTTAGCCATAAAGAGGTTGCGAGAACCCACCACGGTAATACCGTGGTCTTGAATCGTACCGGTGGAGATCGTCACGTGTTCACGAATAACGTTATCGTCACCGATCACCAAACGCGTGGGCTCACCGGCATACTTTTTGTCTTGCGGTTCGCAACCGATACTGGCGTTGGGGAAAATACGGTTACGTTCACCGATTTCGGTGTAACCGTGAACATTCACATGAGAGATGAGTTCCGTGCCGGCGCCAATCGTCACATTAGGGCCAATCACACAAAACGGACCAACGATAACATCATCAGCCAATTGAGCTGACGGGTCGACCACTGAGAATTGATGAATCTTTGCCATGTCTTCAGACCTTTCTAAAAAGTTACTCTAAGAAGTCCCTAGGACTTCGGCCTCGCTTTATTAGGCCTGAATTATTCCACCTTACGGCGAGCACACATCATCGTGGCTTCACAAGCTAATTGGCCGTCCACGGTTGCCGTGACTTCAAACTTGGCAATACCGCCACGATCGCGCAAATAGCGAGCTTCAAGACGCAATTGATCGCCCGGCAACACCACGCGCTTAAAGCGAGCACCGTCGATACCGGCAAAGAAGAACAATGCCTTTTCGTCACGAGCGTCTTCACCCAAACGTTCCATCGCTAACACAGCACCCGTTTGAGCCATGGCTTCCAAAATCAAAACACCGGGCATCACAGGGCACTCCGGGAAGTGGCCTTGAAATTGCGGTTCGTTAGCGGTCACGTTCTTGATGCACACGCAACTCGTCTTGTCTTCAGCGACGCTTTCCACGCGATCGACCAACAAGAACGGATAGCGATGCGGAAGCATCTTCATAATGTCATTGATATTGTATTTCATCAAAAAACCTCGTTTAGTTTTCTTCAGATTGCGACACCTTACCTTCAAGGGCAATGATGCGCTTTCTCAATTCAGGTAATTTCTTCAACAAAACCGCAACCTTTTCGCTTTCGCGGTTGGGCTGAGCAGGATAAATGCCCATCATCATCTTGGTGTCTTTCGGCCAAGAAACGATATTGGTGGCAGGGCCGACCGTTGAATCCGATGGAATCGAAATGTGGCCATTGATGACGCTTCGCCCACCAAAGATCACGTGATCACCGATCGTGACGCTACCGGCCACGGTCACGCAACCAGCCATCACACAGTGCTTGCCCATCTTCACGTTATGAGCAATTTGAATTAAATTGTCGAGCTTGCAGCCCTCGCCAATCACCGTGTCTTCCAAAGCACCGCGGTCCACACACGTATTGGCACCGATCTCAACATCGTCTCCAATCGTCACACCACCGATTTGCGGAATCTTCACCCATTGACCATCAAAAGGCGCAAAACCAAAGCCATCTGCGCCAATCACGGCACCAGATTGCAAAATACAACGACGACCGATCTTACAACCATGATTAACAGTGACGTTCGCATGCAAACGCGTACCCTCACCGATGACCGAACCTGCGCCCACAAAAGCACCCGCGCCAATCCATGCTTTGGCTCCCACCTTAGCACCGGCTTCAATCACGGCACCGGCATCAACTCGGGCCGTCGCGTCCACTTGGGCACTATCGGCCACTTGAGCCTTCGGATGAATACCCGATTGGAAGCGATTCATTTGAGCGTCAACCACTTGAAGAGCAAAGGCAAACCAAGCATAAGGATCCGGCGTGATCACCATGGCGCGAGGCGTTTCGTCACCAAAAATGGCTTGACGATCTTCTTCTCGCAAAACAATCACACCTGCGCCACAGTCTTTGACTTCATGGCGGAATTTCGGATTCGCTAAGAAAGCCACTTCGTGGGACTTGGCGTGTGAGAGCGTACCGATGGAATTAACGGCAACGTTTTCATAAGGCCCGATCAACTTAGCTTCAAGACGGCCTGCGCTTTGAGCGCGCACGGCTTCAACAAGCATGGCAATCGGAAATAACTGAACTTGCATGGTTTACTTCCCCATCGCTTTAATAACTTTATTGGTGATGTCGACATTGGGACCGACATAGACGGCTTCTTGCACGATCAAATCATATTTTTCACGTTCGGCAATCGTACGAATCACCTTATTGCTTCGCTCCAAAATCGCTTGCAACTCTTCATTGCGACGACGGTTTAAGTCCTCACGCAATTCGCGTTCACGGCGTTGAAGACGACGTTCTTGATCAGCTAAGGCACGTTCACGCGTCAAACGCTCGTTGGGACTCAAAGAACCGGCTTCCTTTTGGAACTTTTCCACATCGGCCTTTAACTGCTTGGCTGAAACTGAAATTGAATTTTGACGGCTTGCGAACTCTTTGGCTAACTTCTTTTGAGCCGTTTTAGCAGCGTCACTTTCGCGCAAAATACGGTCGGGATTAACGACACCGATCTTAGTGTCGGCCAACACATTTTGACCCAATAAACCAAGCGAGATGACGGAGGCCACCAGCAACTTTTTAACCATTTATGCATACTCCATTAAGTACGGCAAAGGGAAAGTGCACTGATTTTGTGCCTTTCCCCTAAATTTTATCCTTGACGAGAACCAACTCTCGAGACAAACCTCTGATTAGAAGCCTGTACCGATTTGGAATTGGAAGCGTTCGATTTCATCGTCTTTCTTATCACCAAACGGTGCTGCAAGGCTGAACTTCAACGGGCCCAAGGGCGAAATCCAAGACACGCCGATACCCACGGAGTAACGAAGGTCGGATAAGCTAATGCTTGTCTTATCCTTAATACGACCGTTTTCATCGTACGTATCACCCCAAGAGTAACCACCGTCCAAGAACGTGAACCAACGCAACGTGCGGTCAGCACCCGGCAACGGCATCAACAATTCGATAGAGAAGTTCATCGAAGCACGACCACCGGCGGAGTCACCGTCCGTATCGCGCGGGCCTAAGCTCGAGCTTTCGTAGCCACGGACACTACCGATACCACCCACGTAGAAGTTCTTAAAGAACGGGTAGGCTTTACCGCCCCAAGAGTCACCATAACCCAATTCAAAGTTACCGGCCAAAGTCAAGTCTTTGGTAATCGGATAGTAATGTGACAATTGATAGTTCAAACGGTAGTAACGCAAATCCATCACCGGAAGCGTCACTTCACCGGACAAGCGTTGGTATGTACCACGGTTCGGTGCCAAGGCGTTGTCACGACTGTCTCGTGACCAACCGAGCGTTGCTGCAATCGCTTGCGGATCATCACCAAACTGCTTGACGTAATTTTGATAGCGAGCAGGTGCGTCAGGGCCATCAATTTCCACCGTCGTACTTTCAAACTTACCACCCAAGAAGACGCGGTCGTATTCGGTAAACGGAATACCCCAGCTCACAGCGGCACCACGGGTTTCGTAAATCACGTCATCGGTGATTTCTTGTTCTTCCATGTCGACCTTACGATCGTAAATGTCGATCGTACGGGAAACGCCTTCAGGCGTCACATAAGGTTCGGTCACGCTCAAAGCGTACGTTTGCGTACTGTCAGAGGTGTCGACTTGGACACTCATCGAGTTACCCGTACCGAAGATATTGTTTTGAGCAAAACCGGCGCTCAAGATAATACCGTCAGAGGTGGAGTAACCGGCACCCAAAGAGATGCTACCCGTGGGACGTTCTTGGACATTGACTTCCAAGTCCACTTGGTCACGCGTACCCGGAACCGGCTTCGGATCCACCGTCACCGAATCAAAGTAGCCCAAACGGTCAATACGGTCACGAGACAAACTTACCTTTTGGCTATCAAACCAAGCGGCTTCGTATTGACGCACTTCACGACGAATCACTTCATCCTTGGTCTTCGTGTTACCGGAAATATTCACCTTACGGACATAAGCACGGCGACCGGGGTCAACCGTGTAGACAATCTTCACCGTGTTGTTTTCACCAACCACGGGATTGGGCCGCGCCGTTGCAAAGGCGTAACCCAAAGAGGAGAGCTTTTGCGTAATGGCTTCTGCACCCTTATTGATGTCTTCTGCGTTATAGATAGAGTCGGGTTCAATTTCCAACAACGGCATCAAATCGTCTTGAAGACCCAACATATCACCGGCCAACTCCACACCGCTCACGGTGTATTGTTCGCCTTCGGTTAAGTTGATCGAAATAAAGATATCTTGCTTATTGGGAGCAATAGAGACTTGAACGCTATCGACCTTAAAGTCGAGATAACCGTTATTGAGATAGTAAGAGCGAACGGCTTCAATGTCGGCAGCCAATTTTTCACGAGAGTACAAATCACTCTTCGTGTACCAGCTCATCCAACCGCCCACACGCAAGCTCATTTGCTCTTGCAACGTCTCATCGTCCATCACATGATTACCAATGAAACGAATGGACTTAATGCTTGCAGCTTCGCCTTCATCGACAACGATCGATAAGCGCACACGGTTACGATCCAACGGCGTCACCGTCGTCTTCACATCAACGCCGTAGTAGCCGCGAGCCAAATATTGGCGACGCAATTCTTGGTCTGCTTTATCCAAAATGGCCGAGTCAAAAATGCGACCTTCGCTCATGCCAACGTCACGCAAACTTTGCAAAATGGCCGTTTGGTCAAAAGCGCGGATACCTTGAGTTGTAATCGTGGCAACGGCAGGACGTTCTTGCAATACAACCACAAGGACATTACCGTCTTGCTCTAGGCGAACATCTCGGAAAAGACCGGAGGAATACAAGGCGTGGATGGCCGTATTGCCCTTGTCGGTCGTAAAGTCGTCACCGACTTGGAAAGGCAAGTGAGATAAGACCGTACCGGGTTCCGTACGAGCAATACCTTCAATACGGATATCCTTGATCTTAAAATCTTGTGCGAATGCGCCAACTGCCATGGTCATCAAAGCAGAAGCGACGGAAATTTTTAATAAAGAATACTTAAAACTCATTTTCTTTTTCGAGTGTCGTAACTTTGGCTATTCTAACAGCCGAACAAAGTCATTGGTAAGTGCTAAAGCGGTTAAACCTAACACAAAGAACAATCCAACTTTCTGACCGATCTCCATAACGGACTCGGGCAAGGGCCGTCCACGAATCATTTCCAACAAATAATACAGGAGGTGACCCCCATCTAACAACGGCACGGGCAATAAATTAAAGAGCCCGAGACTCACTGAAATCATCGCTAAGAAGGAGAGGTAAACTCGCCAACCCATCTGAACGGTTTTTCCGGCATAGTCTGCAATCGTAACAGGGCCTGAAATTGCGTCGGCACCGGCTTCCCCGCTTGCCACTTGCGTAAGACCATTCCAGGTCATTTGCGTGATGGAAACCATGCGATTAAAACCTTCACGAATGCCGTCAATCGGGCCTTTGGAAATCCACGTCAGATTCGGAGCTAAACCTATATGGCAACCAATAATGGCACGACGCTCCATCTTCCCATTGGCATCAGGTACTTCGTAAACTCGAGGCGTCACCGTCACTTCACGAACGCCACCATCTTTACCTTCAATTACAAAATAAACGGGACGATCAGCAGAGTTGCGAATCAAATCAAGCAATTCTTTGTGCGTAATACCATAAAGACCATTGGCTGCTATCACACGATCCTCATCTTGAAGACCGGCTTCATAAGCAGGACGATCCTTCACTAAATTAAAGAGCACAGGACGACCGTAGTAGAGGTTAATCCCCAATTGCTTATTGATATCAACGTCTTCACCTGAAAGTGCAATACCGGACAAATCCAAATCCACTTCATGGGGTTGTCCGTCGCGCTTTAGCTGCATGGTGACATTGGATTGACCAGCTTTGGCTAAAAGTTGCCACGTGTAGTCTTGAAGCCCTTCAACGTCACTGCCATCAATACCGACAATTTCATCCAAGGCACGGATATCTACCGTAGCGGCTTGTGTGCCTGCCGTCGGCGTTGCCATCACGGGTTTAATTTCAGCTTGCCCCATGACCGCAATAAAGGCAAAAAAGAACATCGCCAACAGGAAGTTGGCCAATGGACCGGCGCTTACTATCGCAATGCGCTTATAAACAGATTGTCGGTTAAAGGCGCGCGGAAGATCTTCGGGAGCAACATTGCCCTCACGCTCATCGACCATTTGAACAAAACCGCCCAAAGGAATCGCTGCGATTTGCCACTCGGTTTGATCGCGGCCCATTTTCTTTGACCAAAGTTTAGGACCAAAGCCAAAGCTAAAGCGTGTCACTTTGACGCCGCACAAACGGGCCACAAGATAGTGGCCTAACTCATGAAACGTAATGAGAATGCCGATCGCAACCAAAAAGGCGATTAATGAGGTCATCGGGCAAGTTCCTCAAGCGTCAAAATACGCGCTTCACGGTCAAGTTCAAGCACGTCTTCAAGTGAGGTCGGTAAAGGACGAACCATGCGATCGAGCATCGTACGGCAGGTCTTGGCAATATCCAAGAAACCGATTTGGCGATTTAAGAACGCTTCAACGGCGATTTCATTAGCTGCGTTTAAAACAATGGAAGCCGCATCTTTTGAACGCAAGGTTTCATAGGCATACGCCAATTGCGGAAAGCGCTTCAAGTCAGGCGCTTCAAAAGAAACGTTGGCAAATTTCGTAAAGTCCACACGTTCGGCATGACCATCCAAACGGTTGGGCCACCCTAAAGAATAGGCAATGGGGGTACGCATATCGGGCGAACCCAACTGCGCAATGATGCTACCATCGGCATACTGAACCATCGAATGAATCAGGCTTTGCGGGTGAACCACGACATCAATTTGATCAGGGCCAAAACCAAAAAGCCATGAGGCTTCAATAACTTCTAAGCCCTTATTCATAAGCGTGGCACTATCAACACTGATCTTTCGACCCATGGACCAATTCGGATGGGCACAAGCCTCTTCCGGTGTCACGTTCGTTAAATCCATGCGACGGCGGAAGGGGCCGCCAGATGCCGTCAAAATTAATCGTGCTTCAGAACGGTCTTTTGCGTTAGCGCCGCTCAAGCATTGAAAAATGGCATTGTGTTCGCTGTCGACGGGTAAAAGCTCTGCACCGTTCTCTTTAATGCTTTGCATTAAAAGCGCACCACCGCAAACCACACTTTCTTTGTTGGCTAATAATAAGCGTTTACCGGCTTTAGCGGCCGCAAACGTTGGTGTTAAGCCCGCAGCACCAACAATAGCCAAGACTGTGATATCGACTTCAGGCAAAGCGGCAAGTTCGGCCATCTTTGCTTCACCTGACCAAACTTCAATGTTCGTAAGATGACGATCGGCTAAAGCTTGACGCAACGCACCTTCCTTAGCAGGATCGGTAATCAAAACAATCTTCGGGTGGTGTTTAACGCACAAATCCGCCAACATTTCCACACGAGAGTGGGCGGTTAAAGCAAACACTTCGTATTCCGACGGATAACGACTAACAACATCAAGGGTCGATGTTCCAATCGACCCTGTTGCGCCGAATAAGGCAATTTTTTTCATTTTTGAATTAGAAAGCCGTTGAAGAGACAATCAAAATGGTCGTCAAGAAACCGGCAGGCAATGTCGGCATCAAAGCGTCCATGCGGTCATAAAAACCACCATGACTGGGTAAAAGGTTACTGGAGTCTTTGATACCGGCTTGGCGCTTCAAGGCGCTTTCATAAAGGTCTCCAATAATGGAAAGAACCACCAAGAAGAAAGCCACCACTGCCCATACACCGGCACCACAGGCGTTAATGACGACCGACGGGATCGTGTCCACACCCGGCATAAAGTAAGCGGCAACGTAGCCCAAAAGAATGACACTCAACATTCCGCCTGCTGCACCTTCCCAACTCTTTTTGGGACTAATGGCAGGCGACATACGGTGTTTACCGAAAGCCATGCCGGTGAAGTAAGCCATGATATCGGCCACCCAAACAATCACCAACAAAGACAAAATCATCGAAATGCCGAAAGTCGCGTACATACCGACAAAACTCAACCAGGCAGCAGGGACAAAGAAAATGCCGGACAATGCCACCATGACGGGAGCCACCTTCATACCCGTATGACGAGCAAAGAAGACGCGAATCGAAATCCCGATCCACAAAAGCGTGATAAAGAGGATGTAGTAGATAAAGGCAGAAGACAAGGTGCTCAACAAGGCTGCAGAGCCTTCCATACCGCTTGCGATTTCTTGATAGGCAAAGTAGGTCAAAGATGACATACCAACACCTAAGACTGCGGCAACCAATGCGCTTGCCTTGGTATTAATTCCGGCTAACTTCAACCATTCCCAAAGGGCAACGGTAAAACCAATGGCCATCACACCAGACAAAACCACCGGGCCTGCCATATAAGCACCGATTAAGACAATCAATAAAACAATGGCAGTAATGACACGTTGTTTTAACATACCCACACCCTTAAATTAATTACCGGAACGCACTTGTTCCCCAGTCATGCCGAAACGACGCTCACGTTGCGCATACCAATCAAGCGCTAACTGGAGATCTTCCTTTCGATAGTCCGGCCAAAAAACTTGGCTCACGAACAATTCAGCGTAAGCCGCTTGCCACAAAATAAAGTTACTGATTCTTTGCTCCCCGCCCGTGCGGATCATCAAATCCACTTCCGGTGCCCAATCGATGGCCATGTTTTGACTGATCATGTCCTCGGTAATTTTCTCGGGCGTTTGTGCAAGTTCGGGGTGATTTTTAAGAATCTTTTGCACCGCAGAAACGATTTCCCAACGACCGCCATAATTGGCACAGATCGTCAAAACCATCTTGTCGCAATGCGATGTCATCGCTTCGCTTTCTGCAATGCTTTTTTGAATTTCTTCTGAAAAGCCGCTTAAGTCCCCGGCAACACGAAGACGCACACCATGCTCTTTCATCTCGCGGGCTTCACGCTTTAACGCCGTGGCAAATAAGCGCATTAAAGCTTCAACTTCTTCGGCAGGACGACGCCAGTTTTCGCTACTGAAAGCGAAAAGCGTCAAGTATTGAATATCGGCAGCAACAGCAGCCTCAATAACACGGCGAACGGTCTCTACACCTCGACGATGACCTTCTGCACGCGGCAGAAAGCGACGTCGGGCCCAGCGACCGTTTCCATCCATGATAATGGCAACGTGACGAGGAACCGCCGCGTTGCCAGTAGCTTTTTCAACGAAAGCCATAGACAACCTTAGACGGTCATCACTTCTTTTTCTTTGTCAGCGACAGCCTTGTCGATTTCAACAACAAAGTTGTCCGTCAACTTTTGGATTTCCTTTTCGGCACGGCTTTCATCGTCCTCGGAAATTTCCTTAGCCTTCGTCAACTTCTTGATGTTTTCGTTGGCGTCACGACGAAGGTTACGAACAGCAACCTTAGCGTCTTCACCTAAGTGACGAACAACCTTCGTCAACTCACGACGACGTTCTTCGGTCAACGGGGGCAACGGCACGCGAATGAGCATACCGCTCGTGGCCGGGTTCAAACCCAAGTCAGAAGAGCGAATAGCCTTTTCAACGATGGCCACCATGTTCTTTTCCCACGGTTGAACCGTCAACGTACGAGCATCAGCCACACCGATTTGAGCGACTTGATTGATCGGCGTCATTGTACCGTAGTAGTCGACCATCACGTGGTCCAACAAACCCGTGGAAGCACGACCCGTGCGGATCTTGATGAAGTCTTCACGCAAGGTTTCGACCGTGCGTTTCATCTTATATTCAGCTTGACTGTGAATTTCACTGATTGACATAAATACTCCAATGTCTTTGGATTCAAAATTAGGGGTTATAGACCAACGTGCCTTCGTCATCGCTCAAGCAAGCACGAGCGATGGAGCCCTTCTTGGCAATGTTAAAGACTTTGATCGGAAGATTTTGTTCACGGCACAAAGCAAAAGCCGTTGCATCCATCACCTTGAGGTCGCGCTTTAAGGCTTCATCAAACGTGATGCGCGGAATAAACGTTGCCGTCGGATCCTTCTTCGGGTCGGCCGTGTAGATACCGTCAACCTTCGTGGCCTTCAACACAACATCGGCACCGATTTCAGCACCGCGCAAGGCAGCCGTCGTATCGGTCGTGAAATACGGATTACCGGTACCGGCAGCGAAAATGACCACACGACCCTTTTCCATATGACGAAGAGCCTTACCGCGAATGTAACTTTCAGCAATACGTTCAATATTCAATGCGCTTTGAACGCGAGCTTCGACGCCGTTGCGACGCAAGCAGTCTTGAAGAGCCAAGGCATTCATCAACGTAGCAAGCATACCCATGTGGTCACCTTGCGTACGTTCCATACCCGTTGAACCCAAGGCCACACCGCGGAAAATGTTACCGCCACCGACCACGACACCGATTTCAACGCCTAAGTCATAAGCTTCTTTGACATCTTCAACCGTCGATTGAAGCGTTTCACGGTTGATCCCGAAAGCGTCAGGGCCCATCAAAGATTCACCCGAAAGCTTAAGCAAAACGCGCTTATATTTAAGCGGAGATTTTTCGGCCATTTCAAAGACTCCTCTATTTAGATCTCTTATTCAATGCGCACAGCAAAAGCAGACTTTTAAGAGCCTTCTGGCCAAAGTCCACTCTTACCCATGTTATTAGGCCTTATTTTAATCAAAAGCGTTGGCTGATGTCGGCTTTTTTTCTCGGATTTAACGGCTTTTTTAACCTCGAAACAAAAAAGTCTCGAATTTTTACATCCGAGACTTTTTCGTTTCGAGCACTCAAGGCGAGCGCTCGAGGGTCAGAAGCAATTAAGCGTTCTTAGCAGCAGCCATTTGTTCGGCCACTTCGGCAGCGAAGTCCATGGACTTCTTCTCGATGCCTTCGCCCACAACGTAGAGGGTGAAAGAGGCAACAGAGGCGCCGTTTTGCTTCAAGAGTTCAGCAACGCTCATCTTGTCGTTCTTAACGAACGGTTGGGACAAGAGCGTAACTTCCTTCAAGTACTTTTGAACCGTACCTTCGGCGATGCGTTCGAGCATAGCTTCGGGCTTGCCGGCTTCGCGAGCCTTTTCGATAGCAACGCGACGTTCCGTGTCCAAGAGTTGTTGATCAACGCCAGAAGCGTCGAGAGCCTTCGGCTTCGTGGCAGCGATGTGCATAGCAACATCGTGACCAACTTCATCATCGCCACCAACGATGTCCACCAAGGAACCAATCTTGGCACCGCCGTGGATGTAGGTGTGCAACTTGCCTTGAGCTTCGATGCGTTGGAAGCGGCGGAACGTCATGTTTTCACCGATCTTACCAACCAAAGCCGTACGGATGGCTTCCAAAGCTTGACCTTCAACTTCCAAAGCGCCCAAAGCAGCGATGTCAGCGGGGTTGTGTTCAGCAACCAAGCGAACAGCTGCAGCAGCCATGGCTTGGAATTCGGGGTTCTTAGCAACGAAGTCCGTTTCAGAGTTCACTTCGAGGATAGCGCCCGTCTTGCCGTCTTCAGAGATGAAGACGCTCACAACGCCTTCAGCGGCGACGCGAGCAGCGGCCTTGCTGGCCTTGTTGCCAAGCTTGACACGCAAGATTTCTTCAGCGCGAGCCATGTCGCCGTCAGCTTCCGTGAGGGCCTTTTTGCATTCCATCATCGGAGCGTCGGTCTTGACGCGCAATTCTTTAACCATAGCGGCGGTAATAACAGCCATGAGTTTCTCCAAAAGAGTCAGAGGTTAAGAGCGTTCAAACAGAAGCGAGAACATTGTCCTCGCTTCTAAATGAAGTGAAATTAAGCTTCAGCAGCTTCTTCAACGAATTCTTCTTCGCCGGCAGCTTGCTTCAAGCCTTCTTCGCTGGCTTCGCGGCCTTCGAGGATGGCGTCAGCCATAGCCGTAGCGTAAAGAGCAACAGCCTTACCAGAGTCATCGTTACCCGGGATGATGTAATCAACGCCGAGCGGGCTGTGGTTGGTATCGACAACAGCGATAACCGGGATACCGAGCTTGTTAGCTTCTTGGATAGCGATCTTGTGGAAACCAACGTCAACCACAAACAAAGCATCCGGCAAGCTCGTCATGTCCTTGATACCGCCGATGGAGCGATTCAACTTTTCAACTTCGCGAGAGAAGTCGAGAGCTTCCTTCTTGGTCATCTTTTCCAAGCCGCCGTTTTCGATGGTAGCTTCCATGTCCTTCAAACGCTTGATCGTCAACTTGACGGTCTTGAAGTTGGTGAGCGTACCGCCCAACCAGCGTTGATCGACATAGCAGCAACCAGCACGTTGAGCTTGTTCAACGATGATGTCGCGACCGCCACGCTTCGTATCCACGAAGAGGATCTTGCCGCCCTTAGCAGACAAGTTACGAGCGAACTTGACAGCTTCTTCAAACTTCACAACCGTCTTTTCGAGGTTGATGATGTGAATCTTGTTACGGGCGCCAAAGATGTATTGGCCCATCTTGGGGTTCCAGAAGCGGGTTTGGTGACCGAAGTGGCAACCGGCTTCGAGCATTTCGCGCATGCTGATCATGTTATTTTTCCTTTAGGTTTATTTCTTACAACGTATCCATTTCCCTCCCCTGCCACTCAATGACCCCGTTTAAGGGTTTGTTGTCACTGATCATTAACAGAGAAAGCAACCGTTAGATGATACGTTGCGCAATTGGCTTTCCTAAAAATAAAAACCGACAAGAAAACGGAAAGCTTTAAATTTTTTCGTCGGCAAAAAGACAAAAAGTATGCCTTTTTAGATTTAGCTCGCTATTATATGCAAATTCAAACGAGAAAGGCTACTCTTTTTCGAAACAATTTTTAGAAAAATGAAAGCATTATCATGTCCGTAACGATTAAAACACCTGAAGAAATTGAAGGCATGCGCCGCGCTTGCCGTTTGGCATCGCAAGTTCTTGACTTTATTGCCCCTTTTGTCAAAGCCGGCGTCACCACGCTTGAACTTGACCAAAAGATGCTCAAGTTCATGGAAGAAAATAACGCTAAAAGCGCTTGTCTTGGCTACGCCCCGCGTGGCTTTACGCCCTATCCCGGTGCAACCTGCATCTCCATTAACCATGTTGTCTGTCACGGGATTCCTTCTGAAAAAGCTTTAAAGAAAGGCGATATCGTCAATATTGACGTCACGGTTATTCTTGACGGCTACTACGGTGACACGTCTCGTATGTTTATGGTTGGCAACAAGATCCCCGTTGCCGGCAAATTCTTGGTTGAAGCCTGCTATGAGTGTATGTGGCGCGGTATTGATGCCATTAAACCGGGCGTGACTCTTAACGAAGTCGGTATTGCTTGCGAAAAGTTTGCCAAAGAGCAAGGCCTATCTGTCGTTCATGAATATGGCGGTCACGGCATCGGCAAAGAATTCCACGAGGATCCTTTTGTCTGCCACTATGACACACGCGACAACAACGTCATTTTAAAGCCCGGCATGATCTTTACGGTTGAGCCGATGTTAAATTCCGGTTCCCGCCACATCTCTGACTTAAATGACGGCTGGACTGTGGTAACGCGTGACCGTTCCTTGTCTGCTCAGTGGGAACACACGGTTTTAGTGACAGAAACCGGTTACGAAGTCCTCACCTTAAGCGAAGGCTATCCGGAATTGCCTGACTTCATCAAAGCCAAGTTAAATTGACATCCACCACTCTTTAATGAGAGGATTCCTACGGGCAGAGCACGGGTTTTTACCCTTACACCACCTTCGGTGGGTTCCTGTTGCTGACCAACTAACGTTGGTTCACTGGGCAGGCATCGAAGGGACTGTCCGCCCCCGGTTTAACACATTAATCGCCCCCACCACATCGGCGTTGTTTGTATAGCCGCATTGACGGCACTCAAACTTCGCTTGCGTGGGGCGATTTTCTTTTTCACAATGGCCGCAACTCGGGCACGTTTGACTCGTGTATGCAGGATTGACCTTTGTCACGTAGCCACCGTGTTTGAGCAGCGCCCACTCCAAACTTGAAACCAATTGATGAGGCGAAAACCGCAACATCGCTTTGTTTAAGCCGGACTTTTGTTTAACCCGTCGACCCGGTGCTTCTATTGTTCCCTTGGCGCTCGCTGTCATATTGCGGACTTTCAAATCCTCGACATAGACCATCCCGACCGTGCGTGCAATGGCGTTTGCCGTTTGTTGACAGAAATCCTTACGGATGTTGCGAAGTTTTTGATAGAGCTTTTGGATCTGCGCCTTCAAGCGACAACGCTTGCGACTGGGTTTCGTTTTATCAAAGGCTTGAGCTAAAGCTGACTTGGCCAACTGACGTCGAGCCTCGTAGTTATGGCTTAAAGCCCTCTGCTTTTGAGCAATTTGCTTTTCAATGGCCTTGATGCGATCGGTGTCGATTTGATAGACCTTGCCATCTGAAGTAGTGACGGTTTGGGCAATGCCCAAATCGATCCCACATTCACCGGCAAGTGTTTGCATAGGTGTGTAGTTGATCAACTTCGTGATCACCACAAACCACTTCGTCCCATCGCGTTTGATCGTCACTTGACGAACAAGTCCTTCGGCCGTGTCTCGACTTTTTCGATAGCGAACAAACCCTAACTTCGGGACAAAGACGCGAGCGTTGGCTTCGTCAATGTCTTCTTTTTTAGGTTGAGGCAATCGGAAACTGTCACCATGATCTCTGGACTTAAAACGTGGAAAACCTTTGCCATTCTTAAAAAATTCTCGAATGGCACGATCTTGATCACGCAACGTTTGTTGCAAGGCTTGCGCAATGGGTTGTTTTAACCATTGAGTACCTTCCGTTCGTTTAAGAGCGGTGAGCGCTTTGCAACACTCGTTAAAGGAGAGCAAGGACGGTTGAGGCAAGGGATCTAGTCCTTGTTCAACGCGTTCTTTGTTTTGGTGATAGATGGCGGTACGAGACTCTTGAATAGCTTTTTGCTCAGCTATAAAATGATTCCAAACGAAACGCACCGCTCCCGCCGTTTGACTTAAGAAACGACGTTGAGCTGTGTTGAGTTTCAGTTCGAATGAGTAGTTGAGCATCAGTTCCATGGTTTTGATTTTATCAATAGAGATCAAAAAACGATATGTTCAATTGATAGATTTACAAAGTCTTACGACTTTTCTCCTTACATCCCTTGTTAATCAAGGGCTTTACGAAGGTTGCTGTAAAACTCAAACATCAATGGATGCGAAAAATGCCCGGTGTCTTAACTCAACGATTTCAATCTCAACGTGAGGCGCTTGCCGAGGCGTTTTTCGCCCATGGTGATGTTAACCAATACCTACGATCTCACTCCCAAGCCGCCGACGATCTCATCACGGCGCTTGCACACCAAGCACAAATTCCCCCTTGCGTTTCACTCTTGGCATTAGGGGGATACGGTCGCCGAGAACTCTTCCCCTACTCCGATTTGGACATCATGATTTTGATGCCCGAAGACGCTTCCGACGAACTTAAAGTAACGATTGAAAATTTCGTCTCAACCCTTTGGGACAGCGGCTTGACGATCGGTCACTCGGTTCGAACGATCTCGGAAGCTGTCGAAGAAAGTCTCTCGGACATTACAGTTCAAACGGCCATTTTAGAAGCCCGCTTGATTGATGGCGATCCGTACCTTTTTAATGAACTTCGCAAAGCTTTCTTTGAGGCTTTGGATAGCGCAACGTTTTTCCGTGCCAAAGAATTCGAGATGGCACAGCGCCATCAAAAATTTGAAAATACACCCTATGCATTAGAGCCCAACGTCAAGGAAAGCCCGGGGGGCTTGCGTGACCTTCAAGTGCTTTTTTGGTGCTCTCATGCGGCTGGCCTTGGCGCAACCGCCGATGATATGTTGCGAATCGGCACGATCACAGAAGAAGAGTGCGGGCAATTAAAAGCGGCTGACTATTCTCTTAAGCATACCCGTATTCTTTTGCACCTCTTATCAAAGCGCCACGAAGACCGACTGATTTTCGACCTTCAAACACCGATGGCCGAAGCCGCGGGTTACAAGAGCACTGAACTTCAATTGGCAAGCGAAGCCTTAATGAAGCGCTACTACCTCACGGCCAAAACCGTGACGCAGTTTTCTGAAATCTTCATGCAGATGCTTCAAGAACACCTTTTCCCCGAAAAGGATGTTCAAGAAGTCGTTCTTGACCAAACGTTCATTGCTCGTGGCTACACGTTGGATATCACCCACTCGGATGCATTTAAGCAAGACCCGAATGCCATCTTGCGCTGCTTTTATTTGCTTGAAAGTTCCCAAGTCTTAAAGCGTTTAGGCTCCGGCCTTCTTCGCGCCCTTTTGCGTGCGCGCTTTCGTATTGATCGAGCTTTTAGAGAAGATGAACAAAATAAACAGATGTTCATGCAGATCATCAAAATGCCCCATGGCGTCAGTCACGCTTTAATGGATCTTAATCAATGGGGTATCTTGGGTCGCTTCTTGCCGGAATTTAATCACCTCGTCGGTCAAATGCAGCATGACCTCTTTCATGCGTATACGGTTGACCAACACACAATGCGAGTGGTACGTAACATTCGTTACTTCACCCGAAGTGAATACGCTCACGAGTATCCCATCTGCACAGGCATCATGCAGTCTATGCACGAAAACTGGCGTTTGGTCTTAGCAGCGCTTTTCCATGACATCGGTAAGGGTTTGGGCGGTCAACACGAGGTTAAGGGGGCAGAAATCGTTAAAACGTTCTGTGAACGTTTCCGTATTGATAAAGAAACCACGGATTTCTTGGTCTTCTTGGTGAAAGAACACCTCACCATGAGTGTTGTTGCTCAAAAGCAAGATCTCTCCAACCCTGAAGTGATCGAACGCTTTGCTAAAACGGTGGGGAACGTCGAACGCCTCAACGCCCTTTTCTTACTCACTGTGTGCGATATTCGTGCAACGAGCCCTAAGGTCTGGAACCAATGGAAGAGTCAGCTTTTGCAACAACTCTATTGGCAAGCCCTCCCCTTAATCCGCAGCGGCGGTGCGCCCAGTGGCGATGACTTCTTACTCATGCGACAAAAGGAAGCCAAGGCACTCATTTTGGCCGCGGACATCGAAGAGCGAACTATCGCCAAGATTTGGAAAAAACTCACGCTTCAGTACTTCTTGCGTCACACCGCCGAAGGTATTGCTTGGCAAACGATTGAGTTGGCTCGCCGCGATCCCGGAGACGATATCGTTGTCCGCTCTCGCACGGTAGCGCAAGGAACCGGACTTGAAGTAATGGTTTATATTGAAGACCAACACCTTCTTTTTGCTCGTATTTTGGCGTTCTTACAAAAGAAACGCTTCTCCGTTTTAGATGCCCGCATCTACACGACGACCGACCAATATGCTCTCGATACATTCGTTGTAAGTGACAACGGTGGACGGGATTTAGATGCGTTAATTGATGACGTGAATCGAGAACTCACGGATTGGTTACGTAACCCGAAACCGCTACCGGAAACAAAACCGGCCCGCTTCTCCCGTCGCTCTCGCCACTTCCCGGTTGAGCCTATGATCAAAATTGAACCGGATGAATCCGGTCAAAACTATCTGCTCTCAGTCGTGTGCACGGACAGAATCGGGCTACTTTACGATATTGCCCGCGTCTTAAAGCAATACGGCATTAATTTGCAGACCGCTAAGATTATGACGATGGGTGAACGCGTGGAAGACGTTTTCTTGATTGATGGTTCGGCTTTAGCTGACATTGATACCACCGTTAAATTAGAAAACGCCTTGATGGATGCCGTAACACCCAAATTTCTCTAATGATGCAAGTTCAGATTGTCTCTGAAAACAAAAAGGCGTATTTACCCCTGTTGCTCCTCGCCGATGAGTCTGAGCGCATGATTGATCGATATTTGGATCGTGGGACGCTTTATGTTTTGCAAAATGACGCCGTCGAAACAGTCGGTGTTTGTGTCGTTACTGTTGAAAATGAAGAAACAATAGAGATTAAAAACCTGGCGATTGCCCCAAATTTCCAAAAGCAAGGTTGGGGGAGGTTTTTGATTGACCATGTGAAAAACACCTACAAGGGACAGTATAAGGTTTTACATGTCGGCACAGGAGACAGTCCTACCACCCTCCCCTTCTACGAAAAGTGTGGATTTAAAATTTCACACCGTATTAAGAATTTCTTTACGGATAACTATGAACACCCCATTGTCGAAGATGGTGTGCAACTCATTGATATGATTGTGTTAAAACTTAAACTAAGTTGATTTGAATCTGCTAGAAATTATGTCATCACTTTTCAATAGTTCTGTCCCGGTTCTACCTGATTTTTCAGAGCCATTCCATCTAAGAATCAAAGAACAACATCGACTTAAAAATAACATCAAATTTGGAATTAATACTGTTTTAATTTCCCATAGGGCTATGGGAAAAACGTCTTTGATTAACGCGACGGCGAATTTCGTTACTCCAGACAACCTCAAAGTTGCCAGATTCAGTGCTTTGACTTGCAGAAATGAAGTCGACTTTACCCATTCCGTAAATTTTGCGGTTCTCAAAACTATTGCCTCTCAAATTGAAAAAAAATCCGAATTTGCAATAGACTCCGTTGAATTCCCTGAAAAAATTGCTCAGCAAAAAGGAATTCGCCTTGTTGTTTGCATTGATGAATTTCAACAAATTGGAGAATTTGAAGATTCTTTAACTTTTCAGAAGAAATTGCGTGGTGTATGGCAACATCACGAAAATGTTTGCTACTGCTTATACGGTAGTAAAAAATCCATGATGGAAAAAATGTTCCAAAACCACAATAATCCGTTCTATCGTTTTGGCGACATCTTTTATCTGAACAAAATACCGCGCGAAGACTGGATACCTTTTATTATTGAACGCTTTGAGCAAACTGGAAAAACTATTTCGTCTGAATTAGCTGAAAAAGTAGCAGACCTAACGCAATGTTACTCTGCCTATGTTCAGCAACTTGCATGGTTCCTATGGGTTCAAACAGACAAGGTCGCCACTCAAGCAGATCTCGATTACGCTGTTAATCAATTATTAGATTCTTGCGAACCACTTTTTATTGTGCAAACGGAAAAACTGACACGTATGCAACTTAACTTTCTTCGCGCTTTGACGGATGGCATCACAAACGGTTTTGCTCATCAGAAGATTTTGAATGAGTATGGTTTTAGATGTTCTGCAAACATCTCTAGAATCAAAGAAGCGTTAATTGATAAAGATCTGATTGTCCCTACGGGCATAGGTCAGATTGAATTGTCTGATCCTATTCTAGGGCTATGGCTTAAGAAACGTGTTTGGGCGTCTTAACCAGTTCAAAACAAAAAGCCACACTGTATCTGTGTAACAGAAACTGCTGTGGCTTTTCTTTAATCAAATTTCAAAAAGTAGATGGGCAGAGATACTCTACAGATTAAATCCCTCGATAAATCAATTGGATACCCATAAATACCATGGTTACCGAAAGAATAATGACCAAAACCTTGGGTTTACTCCTTTTCGAAAGTCGCGCTCCAATTTGAGCCCCTAAAACACAACCCGCTCCAATACAAACCGCCGGAAGCAGGACAATATGCCCTAACATCCCGTGGCTGATCGTTCCGACAAGCGAACTCACCATCAAAATAAAGGTTGATGAGGCAACCGCGATTTGAGCCGGGAAACCAAGAATAAAGACCATCATCGGCACGTCAATGATCCCACCGCCGATCCCAAAGATCGTTGAAATGAACCCTACGCAAAAAGTCAGAGCGATGCCCAACGGAAGATTAAATTTGGCAGTAGCAGGATCAAAGCCCTCAGCAGAAGCTGTCGCCCGTTTGGAGTTAGACTTCCAGTACATGAAGCAACCCAATACCGCTAAAAGCGTACCGAAAGCAACTGAAAAACCAGCCCCTGTGAAGTATTGAGAAACAAGACTGCCCGTAAATGCTCCGGGGATTGTTGCTAAAGCGAACGGAATCGCCGCTCTGAACATGATTCGTCTTTGACGAAGGTAGGCGTAGGCCCCAGAAACCGCGTTGCACGTAACCGCAAATAAACTCGTCCCAATGACTTGTTGCACGGTATCAAAAGTAGTGCCATTGGGAGCGAGCATTGTAAACATAAAGAGTGGCACAAGAATCAGACCGCCACCCAAACCGATCAAGGTCCCAAACGTGCCGACGCACGTCCCGACCAAAATAAAACCAAGTATTTCCATACTTCCTCCGATCTCACTCGGCGGTGTCTTAGAGTAGCTTTACTGTTTGACTTAAAATGCCCGTCAAACCGACAGCTACCTTTTGCATCGTCTCTTGAATTTCACTAAAGTCTAGCGCATTGGCACCGGCTAAGCCCGCTCCCCAATTCACACTCGCAGTCAGTAACGCATAATCCATGCCGAGTTCTCGTGCTAAAGCCGCCTCCGGCATCGCCGTCATCCCAACCATGTCTGCGCCGTCCATCACCATGCGACGCACCTCAGCGGCCGTCTCTAACCGAGGGCCTTGTGAGCAAGCGTAACACCCTTTGGGTTCAACATAAATCTTCAAATCTTTGGCGGCCTCTAAAAGGGCCTGACGCAAAGACTCAGAGAAGGGATTCGTGAAGTCAACGTGCTGATTTTCAAACCCTTCGCATCCCCAATAAGTCGACTCACGCCCCCAGGTGTAATCAATGATTTGATCCGGGACACAATAGTGACCGGGAGCATTTTCAGCTGACATTCCGCCAACCGTTCCCGTTGCCAAAATTTTCGTCACTCCCAAATGCTTTAAGGCGAGCATTTGAGCTCGGGACGGAATCATATGAGGCGCATAGCGATGATCTTTCCCATGACGGTGCAAAACCACAATCTCTTTGCCCGCCAAGAACCCCACCGTTACCTCAACATCACCAAAACGCGTTTGAACGACTTTTTCTTCTGCGTTTTCAATTCTCAGGGCTTGCATCCCACTGCCCACAACTAAAGCGATCATGACAGTGCTTCCCCTTTCAAAAGTTTGAGCATTTGTTCTTCATCAATGACGGCCACACCCAAAGATTGGGCCTTTTCCAATTTGCTACCGGCCTCAGCACCTGCAACGACATAACTCGTCTTTTTGCTTACGGAACCCGCTACCTTGGCACCTTGTGCTAAAAGAAGTGCTTTGGCTTCCTCACGACCCATTGTCGGGAGCGTCCCTGTTAACACGAAAGTTTTCCCAGAAACCAAGACATTCACCACTTGTTCGGCAGGCGTCTCCCAATGAATGCCCACATTCATTAATTGGGCGATCACGTCACGGTTATGTTCTTCTTCAAAGAAGTGAATAATAGAAGCCGCAATCACCTCTCCGACATCGGCCACTTGAAGTAATTCCTCAGTACCGGCCGCCATCAAAGCATCAAGGGTTCTAAAGTGCGACGCCAAGTCTCGTGCCGTACTTTCCCCCACATGACGGATACCTAAAGCGTAGATGAAACGAGCAAAGGTCGTCTCTTTACTTTTCTCAATGGCGGCTATCAACTTTTGAGCACTCTTTTCGCCAAAGCGCTCCAAAGCCATTAATTTGTTATCACTTAAAGCGTAAATATCGGCAGGCGTAGCAATAAGTTCGGCTTCGAGCAATTGATCGATAACCTTATCCCCCATCCCGTCAATATTTAAAGCTAAACGAGAGGCAAAGTGAACAAGTGACTCTTTTCTCTGAGCCGGACAGAAAAGCCCGCCCGTGCAACGCGTATCTTTTTCTTCTTCATCTCTGAACGTTTCACTGCCACAAATCGGGCAAACGGTGGGCATCGTAAAGACCGTTTCTTTGCCGTCGCGCAATTCCTTTTTAACGGAGACGACCTCAGGAATCACATCACCGGCACGTCGCACAATCACATGGTCCCCAATCATTAAACCGAGCTCAGAAATGATGTCTTCGTTGTGAAGCGTGGCATTGGAAATCGTCACGCCACCGACAAAGACGGGTTTTAAACGAGCGACAGGTGTCAACTTCCCGGTGCGTCCCACTTGAACGTCAATACCGATAACCTGCGTCATTGCCTCTTCGGGCGGGTACTTGTGAGCGCAAGCCCAGCGCGGCTCCCGTGAGATAAATCCCAATTCTTCCTGTAAGCGAAGGTCATTGACCTTGTAAACAACGCCATCAATATCAAAAGGAAGTGTGGCTCGAATTTCACGAACGTGATCGTGGAATGCCGCCAATGCCTTCCATCCTTTCACCACTTCTCGCTCTTTGGCCACAGGGAAACCCAAACGACCAAGCTCATCCAAAATGCCGGAGTGGGTCGCTGCTAACGAGTGAGACACTTCCCCCACACCATAGGCGTAGAATCGCAAACGACGCTTGGCCGTCACTTTAGAATCTAACTGACGCAAACAACCGGCCGCAGCGTTTCGCGGATTCACGAAGGTCTTTTGACCTTCCAAGCGTTGCTGATCATTGAGCTTTTCAAAGTCGCTCTTGTGCATGATCACTTCGCCACGCACTTCTAAGATGCGAGGAGCGTCTTCGGGCAGTCGCAACGGAATCGTACGAATGGTCTTTACGTTCGCCGTCACGTCTTCGCCGACCGTACCGTCACCGCGCGTGGCGCCATTGACCAAGACACCATTTTCGTATCGTAAATTAATCGCTAAACCATCAAACTTGAGTTCGGCATCGTACTCAACGTCGTCTTCCGTTCCCAAAGCCTTTCTTACGCGTTCATCAAAAGCTTCTGCTCCCGTTGCCTCAAAGTCGGTTTCTGTGTGAATGGAGAGCATCGGCACTGCATGAGTGACTTTTGCCATGTCACTTCTGACAGCGCCACCCACACGTTGTGTGGGTGAGGTCTCTGACATAAGTTCAGGATGCGTCGTTTCCAGTTCAACCAACTCTCGAAACACTCGGTCGTATTCGCTATCTGGAACCGAAGGTGTATCCAAGACGTAGTATTCGTAATTCCAACGTTCAAGCTTTTCTCGAAGCTCTTCTACATGCGCTTCAAGGTTGTCTTTTTCATCAGGCTTTTGCGTTGAGACAGGCTCGTCAAAAAGAGAAGGCTGTTGATCGAAAAGGTCGGTTTGATTCATTTTAATCTTTCACACAAAATGAGCGCCCGAGGCGCTCACTTGTTTTAGTTATCACGAGAGAAGAGCGTCCTTGCTCGGGCACTGCCCGGTTGAATTTCAGCTCGAATCATCTGTTGGTAATACTTCGACAATTGATTATGGATCGCTTGGGCAGCCTCAGAATTAATCGGTTGACCGTTCGTGTCTTGCATTTCAAGCGTCAAGCGGCAACACAAATCATTGGCGACGCTAAAGAGTCGGTGCAAGGGCTTCGAATTGGGAATGGCCAAAGGCGCATCCAATACCAAAGCCAATTGATGACGATCGTAATCAGTCACACGCAAGAAAATTGTCGCTTCGCCGATCTGACGAGCGTTACCTAAGAAATAGCGCGTGGGGTTGAGTTGCGTAAAGCCTGCCATCAATGCAGCTTCAGACAATTCTTGTGTCGGAATGACGTTACGAGAAGCTAAGATGATCGACAATTGAACATCCAAATTCGTAATGGCATTGTACAAACGCTTGGCACGGTTAACGATTTCTTGAGCGGGTTCAGAGTCACTGTCAGCATCCAAGGCAATACCGGCTTGTTGAATGGCAACGCAGAAGCGGCTCGCATCCATTTCATTGATGCAAGACTTGCGCGTGGCCAATAAAAGAACCACGGCCATTTCGTTATAGGTGCCTTCAGGACGCGGTTTGTACCAACGCTTCGTGTCTGTGCTGCGTACGTAGATTTCAATAGGCAAATTCAACTTCTTCAAGTTGGCAGCCATATCCACCATAGCTTGACCCGGCAAGGGATTTAAGAGATGAATCATCCCGACCGATTGCGTCAAATCGTCAAATTCGTAGTTCACCATCCCCTCTTTCGGGAATTCTGCCTTTTGGGGAACAACCACTTCTTCGGGTTCGGCTGCGGGCTTCTTTTCTTCTTTCACGGGTTCAGCCAAATCAAAAGCCGCTTGCTTGGAAGCTTCAGTCTTATTGAAATCGATGGTTTGAGATTCAGTCGTCTTCGCTTCTTCAACTGTGGGTTGAGTTGCAATAAAGTCGTTAAAACTCGGAATCTTTTCATCAGCAACAGGCTTTACGACTTCTGTCGGCTTTTCAGTCTTCTTTTCTTCCACTTCACTCACGGCTTCAACAACAAATCCACTTTGCTCTTGAGTGGAGACTTCCTTAACGGGTTGCGTCACCCCTTCAGAAGAGGCTTGAGCATTCGTCGTTTCTACAGCCGTAACGGTTTCGGGCTTGGCATCATCGGAATGAATAAGGCTGACTTTAGGTGCTGCGGTGCTCTTAGACGGAATCACCGAGCGCAATTTGCCGTAAATATCTTTTGATTCTTGGGAGAGCGAAACATTTTGTCCTTCGGAGCGTTTCTTCTCCATACGGGACCAAATGAATAAACCGACGAAAATCAACGCGGCAACAATGAGCAAAAACAAGACCATATCATTCATGGTGGGGATTCCGAATTAGCTGACGATTCAAGAAAATATTCTTCATCAAAGGACGATTCAATAGCCTTTGACACACAAGCTATAAGATTACACCAAAGCCCCTTATTTCGGGGCTTTTTATTAAAGTTTTTCGTAAGGATTTTTACGCTTTTTGAACGTATTGACTTGCTTCTTTGATGTCCACACTCACCACGCGAGAAACACCGGGTTCTTTCATCGTCACACCGATCAATTGATTGGTGTGCTCCATCGTCACACGGTGGTGGGTAATCATCATAAATTGCGTATTTTCACTCATGGAGCCAACTAAGCGAGACAAACGCTCTTGATTGGCTTCATCTAGCGGCGCATCAACTTCGTCCAACAGACAGAACGGTGCAGGATTTAACGTAAAGAACGCAAAGACTAAGGCCGTTGCCGTCAACGTCAATTCACCGCCCGAGAGCTGACGAATGGAGTGCGGGTGCTTACCCGGAGGGTTGGCATACATTTCAATCCCCGCTTCCAGAGCATCGTCACTGGTCATCACCAAGCGTGCCTGACCGCCCTTAAAGAGTTGGACAAACTTTTGATTAAACGCTTCATTAACACGATTAAACGTATCCATCAAAAGAGAACGCGTTTCTTGGTCAATGCGCTTAATCGCCGTTTCAATCGTAACGATTGCTTGTTGAAGATCCTCAACTTCGCGGTCAATACGTTCAACCTCTTCGGTCTGAATCTTTAATTGCTCAAGAGCGGCATGGTTCACTGCGCCCAAAGCGGCAATGGATTTGGCTAATTGCTCAACATCCAAACGCAATTGATTTTGCTTCGGACGTTCTAACTCATAGCGCTCACGCAGGGCCGTTTCATCGTATTGCAACTCGTCTAATCGCCCCTTAACAGTCGCAAAGTCAATTTCGTGCTGCTGGCGTTTGGTTAAATAGTCCGAGATTCTTGCCTCTTGCCCCTTCTTCTGATCTTCAAAGCCGGAGAGCTGTTGTTCGGACTCTTGAACCTTCGTACTCACCTCTTCAAGTTGCACACGAACTTCTTCTAAAGCCACTTGCGCCTCTTCTCGCTTAATGAGAAGGTCTTGCAAACCGTCCTTTTCACCCTCTTCGTCCAAGGACTCTAATTGCGCACGCAATTCTTCGATTTTGCCACTCCAGTCCTTTTGCTCATTTTGAGCAACCAATTGCGAGCGTTGCGACTCTGCAATACGCTCTTTAATGGTCTTAAGTGACAACTCAACCTCGCGTTGCGTGTAAGCAAACACGTTGTAGTCTTGTTGAGCTTGGCGCATTGTCTCTTGGGCACGCTCCCAAGTGACCTTCGCTTCTTCAGCCTTTTCTTGAGCACCGGCCAACAATTCGTCCAAGTGACTGAAACGCTCTTCTGCTTCTTCGATTTGAGCGCTCACTTCTTCTAGTGCTGCCGTACTTTCTTCAATCCAGCCGGACAACTCACTACTACGTCGACGGTAGGCAGCAATTGCGGCTTCCAAGCGCGTCACGTCCAACGCAAGACTACTTTCTTGACGACGAACGGTCTCTAAACGGGTATTAATCGTTCGTAAGCTCTCAGATAAAGACGAAAGCGTTAAGTTGAGTTTTCCTAACTCGCCGTGCGCCGTCTCCACGGCTTGGTGATCTTCTTTTTCCTGTGCTTCAAGCGAAGCGATTTCCGTGCGGCGCATCAAGAGACCGCTCGTATCATCATCGGCCCAGAAGTTCACACTTAAGTGATCAATCACATGCCCTTCCGGCGTCACAAAGTGATAGCCCTTAGGCAAGTTGGGAAGATTTTGAACAGCTTGAGGCACCGTTTCTGCAACAAGGTAGCGAGACAACCAAATACGCAAAGCGCCTTCGGTATCCGAGTTCGTTAAATCAAACGTTAACTGATCGGCAAGTGTCTCAAAAGCTACGTCAGCCACGGGCAATGTATCGGACGTGTGCGTCGTATAAAAGGTTAATTTTGACGGGGGCGGCGCCATCACAAAGCCTGCGGCCATCTGTAGTCTTGAGATACCGATGGCGTTGATACGCTCACGCAACACCGCTTCAATGGCACGAGCCCACTTCGGTTCTACCTGCAAAAGTTCAAACAAGCGACTCATGCTCGAGAGCCCTTGTTTATTTAACCACTCCCCTAATTTGTCAGAGGCGCGAGCTTTCTCGTCAATTTCTCGCAACGTGGCCAAACGCGACTGAACAGAAGCAAGTTTTTGTTCTTTTTGGCGAATGGTTTCTTGAACCGAATCATAGCCTTCGCGCGCCTCTTCAAGTTGCGCTTGAACCTCTTCGCGCTCGAGCTGCAGAGCTTGGCTTTCTTCTTTTACCATCGCCAACTCTTCTTGAAGGCTGGCAAATTGCTCTTCATCGGGCTTTTCGGTTTGTGCCGCTTCAAGTTTAAATTTGGCTAAACGCTCATTGAGATCGGTCTTTGTTTTGGTGAGATGCGCCATCTCCATCGACTGATTGCGCACATCGTTTTCAACCTTTTGAGCTTGCGATTGAAGCGCTTCAAAAGCGAGTTTTTTCTCTTGAGCAATCTCTTCGGTCTGGATTTGACGCTCTTCTAAAACGTATTGACGTTCTTCTGCCGTCGCCACCAATTCTTCTTTTTCTTCTTGTTCAAGCATCAAGGCATGAATGCGCTCGCTTTGCTTCTTGATCTCGCTTTCACGAGAGGAGAGCAACTCTTCATAACTTTGAACTTGAGACTTCAATAGTGCACGACGTTCAATAATCGAACGGATATTGCCTTCGACCGTGGAGATTTGCTTATCAACATCACTTAAATTTTGTGTTTTACCCAAAACAGCAATATTGGCTGCATTTAAGGACTCGCGAAGGTCATGTAAGGCTTGACGCTTGGCAATTAACTCCGAGTCGTTTTGACTCATCTGAGCTTGAATTTGAGCAATCTGCGCATTGAGTTTATCAATGGCATTTTGGCTCTCCACCATTTGAGCGAACCACCACAAAGACTCTTTTGTTTTTCGCTCTTGATCGAGTTCTTGGTAGCGCAGAGCCACTTGAGCTTCAGCTTCCAAGCGAGAAACGGCCTCACGACGCGTGATTTGCAAGTCTGTCACGCGCTCAAGATTGGCTCGTGTGGAATTTAAGCGACTTTCAGCTTCTTTACGACGCTTTTTGTACTTAGAGACACCGGCCGCTTCTTCTAAATATTCGCGACGGCGCTCGGGAGAATCTTTAGCAAATTCCGTCACCATCCCTTGACTGATGATGGCGTAAGAGTTGGCGCCTAACCCCGTCCCCATAAAGAGGTCTCGAACGTCGGTGGCACGAACTTGCTGATTATTAATGAGGTAGGAACTCGTGTTATCACGCGTTAAAACACGCTTAACAGAAATGTCTGCGTAGGCTCCCCAGGGACCTTGAAGGGTGCCGTCGGAATTGTCAAAAACCAATTCGACCATGGCGCGCCCCGCGGGTTTGCGATTGTCGCTGCCTGCGAAAATCAATTCGCTCATGCTTTTGCAGCGCAAGTCGCTCGCTTTACCTTCGCCCAATGCCCAGCGCACGGCCTCAATCACATTGGATTTGCCGCAACCGTTCGGGCCGACAATACCGACAATCGAAGATGGAATCTCGATTGTGGTCAAATCGGCAAACGATTTAAAACCGCTGATTTTAACTTGACGAAGTCGCATTCAAACCTCAAAAAGAAGGACCCAAAGTAATAGAGGAACTTGTTGACGTTCCTCATAATCACAGGAAACCATTTTATAGAAAAAGTGCCCAAACCGCTGAGTTAGCAGAATCAGACAAAAAAACTGGCAAAAGCTCATAGGCCTTGCCAGTTTTTTAAACGATTGCAATCTTATTCGTTGCGGAATTGATCGCGAAGTGTTTCAGGTGACGTATTGGTGTCATCCTTAATAAATTGGTCGTGGTAGGAGATGTTGACCTTCTTGTAGTAACACCACATACGGAAACCGATAATAAAGATGGAACCAATCCAAATGGCCAAAATGTTATCCATTCCGAAGTAGTTCAAGAACACATATAACCAACTACCGACAAAGGCAACAGAGGCATACGGTTGGTGGTCATAAATCACACCCGGCTTAATGTTCAAGAACGTATCACGACAAAGACCGCCGAAAACACCCGTGGCCACGCCACAGACAACAGCAGCCAGCCAAGGCACTCCTAAATTAAGGCCGTGACTCGTCCCCACTACAGAGAAAAAGCCTAAACCAATGGCATCACTCCAAACGAACCAATCGTAAGAAAGGTGCTTTTTATAGAATTTGAACAAAAACGGCGTAAAAATCGTGATCAAAAGCACCAACCACACCAACTCTTGGTATTCAATCCAATACATCGGACGACGGTCAATCAAAACGTCACGGAAAATCCCCCCACCGAAAGCTGTGGAGAAGGCCAAAACGAAGATACCCACCGGGTCACAACGCATACGCACCCCGATCAAAACACCGGCAAATGCAAATGCCACGATACCGATCACGTCCGTTAAATACAACGGATCCATACGAGAGGCAATCAGGTCACTAAGAGAATTTAAGATGTTGTCCATTTTGTAGAATGAAACGAAAGGTAAAAAATTTGTTTCATTTTACGGAAAAATTCTTACCCATTCAATGAAAAACACCTAAGGGTTTCTATTAGAATTAGCCTGCTTTATGCTTTGTTTTTCATTTTTTTGAAAGAAGTTCATATGTCTACGAAACCGTCTCGTACTTTAGAAACCTTCCCCAATCCGCACCCTGATCAAGACTACTGGGTTCATATGGAAATTCCGGAATTCACGGCCTTGTGCCCGCTGACTGGTCAACCTGACTTTGCAACCTTGGTCTTGGACTTTATTCCGGACGAAAAAAATCTTGAATTAAAAGCCCTCAAGCTTTACATGTGGTCTTATCGTCAAGAAGGTGCTTTCCACGAAGACATCACCAATCGCATCATGAAGGATATCGTTGCGGCCATCAATCCCCGCTATCTCCGTCTCAAAGGTAAGTGGTGGGTTCGTGGTGGCATTTACACAACCGTGGTTTGTGAGTATCGTCAAGAAGGCTGGACCCCCGCTCCCCGCGTTGATGTCCCTGAATACGAAGCCAACAGCCCGATGCGTGGGTAATAACAAAAAACTCCGATTTTCGTCGGAGTTTTTTGTTGGTGGTTCAAATTAACCGTAATAACCGCCGTGGCGATGAGCACGAAGTTGCTTCACACCCATGTCATCATAGCGTTCAAACGGTTGGTGAATCCAAGGATTGTTATCCAAGAAGTCCACATAATAGTCGGGCTTCAAAACAGAATGGCTCTTCCACCAAAGAACGGCCACACGGATTTCGGTGATCGCAGGATAAGACTTCTTTAAGTGTTCAACCACTTTTTTCACGGTCTTACCGGAGTCCACCATATCATCGACCAACAACAAACGGCCCTTGATCTCACCCCCCGTCTTCGTGATAAAGGCAGCGATATCCAATTCACCTTGTTGCTTACCGGCTTCTTCACGGTAGGAGCTCGTGGCTAAGATTGCCAACGGGATGTTGTGAACGCGAGAAAAGATGTCGCCTACACGCATACCACCGCGAGCCAAACACAACAAAGAGTCGAAGTGATAGCCATCAGCGTCGACGGCTAAAATCAAACGTTCGACTAAGTCATCGTAGTTGTCTTGAGTGACGTATAAATCGGTCATAAGTCAAAAGGAGGGCGATTATCGCCCTCTCTCCGTAAAGGAATTATTTAACGAAAGGATTGTCCAACATGATCGTATGAGCACGATCCGGACCCGTAGAAACCACGGCGATCGGGCAACCGGAGACTTCGCTCAAGCGTTGCAAGTAACGCTTGGCCGTTTCAGGCAATTGATCCCAATCGGTCACACCATACGTGCTTTGTTCCCAACCCGGGAAGTCTTCATAGATCACTTCGCATTGTGCACAGGCTTCGGCACCGTAAGGCATGACATCAACTTCCTTGCCTTCATACTTATAGCCCACACCCAAACGAACCGTTTCAAGACCGTCCAAAACGTCAAGCTTCATGACAGCCAAGCCACGCAAACCGTTGATTTGCACAGCGCGACGCATAGCAGCACCGTCAAACCAACCACAACGACGCGGGCGACCCGTCACGGCACCATATTCGAAACCCTTGTCACGCAAATGTTGACCGAGTTCATCATTCAATTCCGTCGGGAAGGGACCTTCACCAACGCGCGTACAGTAGGCCTTCGTGATACCCAAAACATAATCAATGCGGTGAGCGCCAACGCCGGCACCGGAGCAAACGGCACCTGCGACCGTGTTAGAACTCGTCACATACGGGTACGTACCGTGATCGATGTCAAGCATGGAACCTTGAGCGCCTTCAAACAAGAAGGACTTACCTTGGTCCATCAACGTGTTGATCGTGTAGGAGATATCCATCACCATGGGCTTAATACGATCGGCATAGGCCAACGTATCGTCAATGACCTTATTGACATCCATGGCTTGAGCGCCCAAGTGCTTCGTCAAAACGAAGTTGTGCAATTCCATTGCATCGCGGACGCGTTCTGCAAAGTGTTCGGGATTGTAGAGGTCAGCCACACGAACGCCACGACGAGAAACCTTATCTTCGTACGTCGGGCCGATACCGCGACCAGTGGTACCGATCTTCTTAGAACCGGCAGCGGCTTCACGAGCATGGTCAAGCGCCACGTGATAGGGCATGACCAACGGAGCGTTACCGGAGACCTTCAAGCGGTGTTCGGCTTCACAACCGTTTTTCTTTAATTGTTCAATTTCGCCAAAGAAAGCTTCAGGGCTAAAGACAATGCCGTTACCCAAATAGCAGGTCATCGTCGGGTGCATAATGCCAGACGGAATTAAACGCAATACCGTCTTGTTACCGTTAATGACCAATGTGTGACCGGCGTTGTGGCCGCCATTGAAACGCACCACACCGTCAACCTTTTCGGTCAACCAGTCAACAATCTTACCTTTACCTTCGTCACCCCATTGGGCGCCGACAACAACAACGTTTTTAGCCATTGTTTATCCCCGAACCTATTTAAAAATTCTTAATTGAGCGGCGGTTTCTTTCCGCACTCCACAATTTACTAATTATGGCTGAGTTTGCGTGTATTGTGAAGAGACAAATACGTAATTTTCTCTTACCTCACCCTAATAATCATCACCGAAGAAAGAATTCCGAATTTTCTTGACTTCAAACAAAGCAAAAGGCCCTGTAGATTTCTCCACAAGGCCCTCTTTATCGTTGGATTTAAAGCGTTACTGTCCAGATGATGGCAACGCCAGCCAGAAGCAGAAACAGTCCAAATCGACGAATCGTCTCCGGTGAGGCTTTCTCCGTCAAATCGTGCATCGCTTCCAACCAACGCTTCGGTGCCACGAAGGGAATGAACCCCTCGATAATAAACACCAGTGCAATGCCTAAAATCCAATCGTTAATCGTCATGATGCCCGTCTTACTTCGGATTCTTCATGTACTTAAAGAAGTCAGAAGAGGGATCAACCACCATCACATCCTTCTTATCGGCAAAGCTTGCACGATAGGCTTCGATGTTACGATAAAAACGAGCGAATTCCGGATTCTTACCGAAAGCTGCGTTATAGGTCGCATTGGCAATCGCATCACCTTCACCCTTTAAGGTTTGGGCTTGACGATAGGCTTGAGCCAAAATCACTTCACGTTCACGATCGGCGTTAGCACGAATCTTTTCAGCTTCTGCCGCACCCGTAGAACGTTCTTCAGCGGCCACGCGCTTACGTTCGGCTTCCATACGACGGTAGACAGACTCGGAAATTTCCGGCGTAAAGTCAACACGCTTTAAACGCACGTCAACAATTTCCACACCGACGTCATTGACACGCTGTTGAAGGCCCGTACGGATTTCCGTCATGGCCATATCACGTTCACGAGACGTAATGGCGTTCACCGTACGCTTATTAACCGTTTGGTTCAAAGCGTCACGCAAAAGCGCTGAGATACGATCGTTGGCAGCACGTGCGTTACCTTGGAAAGACACCCAGTAGAGACGCGGGTCAGAGATGCGCCACTTCACAAAAGAGTCAATCAAAAGGTTTTTCTTTTCGCTCGTTTGAATCAAGTCTGCGCTCGGCGTATCCAACGTCAAAATGCGCTTATCAAGATAAACCACATTTTGGAAAGGAGGCGGCAACTTCACGTGTAAGCCCGGCTCCGTTTGCACTTCCTTTAATTCACCCAAAGCAAACACAAGGGCGTACTCACGTTCACCCACGGTGTAGAGGCAGAAGTTTGCCGCACCGATTGCCACCAAAAGACCTAAAGCTAAAGAGGATAATTTTTTCATCGTCTTCTCCTTCATTAGCGAGTACGCGTGCGCATGTCACGCACTTGGTTAATCGGAGAAGTGTTCATGCTCTCCAACGGTTTTTCAGAGGCGGTTGAGTTCACGGAGGACTCCATCGTCATATCTTTTTGCAACGATTGAATCGTTTGCGTCTTGTTTTGTTCCATTAATTTATCAAACGGCAAATAGAGCAAGTTGTTGCTGCCCTTGCTGTCGACAAAAATCTTCGTCGAAGACGAAAGCACTTGTTGCATCACGTCAACGTACATACGATCGCGCGTAACTTGCGGTGCCTTTTCGTATTGCTTCAAAATTTGCGTAAAGCGTTCAGCATCGCCTCGTGCGGCTTCAACCACACGAGCCTTGTAACCTTCGGCTTCTTGCGTTAGGCGAACTGCCATACCGCGAGCCTTTGGAATCACAGCATTGGCATAAGCTTGACCTTCGTTAATTTGGCGTTCACGGTCTTGACCGGCCTTAACAGCATCGTTAAAAGCAGCTTGTACCGGTTGCGGCGGCTGAGCATTTTGGATAGCCACTGACATCACTTCGATCCCCGTTTGGTAACGATCGAGCATGTCTTGCATGATCTTTTTCACTGCTTCGGCAATTTCTTGCTTACTTTCAAATAAGACGTTGTCCATGCGCAAACGGCCCACCACTTCACGCATGGCGGATTCGGCAGAATGCAATACGGAGTCATCCGGGTTTCTGGAGCGGAAGATGTAGTTCATTGCCCCTTCGCCCGGTTTAATACGGTATTGCACGTTAAAGCGAAGGTCAACGATGTTTTCATCATCGGTCAACATCAAGGCTTCTGCTTCACGGGCAGCGCGACCCAAAGCACCGACTTCAACCGTACGGACGCTGCTCACGTCAACGATTTCCACGTTTTGAATCGGCACCGGTGCATGCCAGCGAAAACCCGGCATCGTCGTTTCAGTGTACTTACCAAAGGTCGTCACAATCCCTGATTGACCTTCAGGCACAATGTAAAAGCCCGTTGCGCCCCAAAGACCTAAAGCGATAACGCCGGCAAATAAAAGGCCCTTACCGCTCGGTTGCGCGTGAGGCATGTTGCCTCCGCCCATTTTCTTAAATCGTTCCATCGTTTCTCGGAATTCATCTTTGTTAAAAGAGGCATTTTGATCACGACGACCGTAGTCGGAACGATTCTCGTTTTGAGTATCGGACGTATTGTTGTCGTTACTTTGACCATTTTGAGGACCTTGACCGAGCATATTGCCTAAAGCTCGGTTAAAGTCGTCCCATAAGCGCTCTAAATCATCACCATCGTTACGACGACCGGCGGATTCGGGACGCTTGGGTTGCGAGTCCTGATTGTTTTCTTCGTTTTGGGGTTCTTTCACTTCACGGTCATCGGAAGTTTCCTTCTTCGGATCTTCCTCAGACTTTCCACGGCCCCATTGGGGGTCATTTAAAGACATTGATTAACTCCTATCATTCAGACGCACATTTCGTCTGATTCAAAGATTTAATTGTATAGGAAAGGGCTTCTCTCTATATAGGATATAGCACTTCAATTTCGAGAAATCTTTGTCTATTTGTCACAATCTTCTTCATGCGTTACTAGAGATCCTGGGCAAATCGAATCAAATTAACCAAAATTTTTTAGATGTGCCAACTATGCCTTAATACATCTTTAGTCTAAAATTCAAGCAAATGTCTTGATCAAATCGAAACGAAAGGGACGGTTTTTACGTTTTTATACCTAGAACCTAAGGGTTACCCTAGGGTGATTTCCGTAAAGAATGCATTACCATTCGTTACAAGGCATTTTATGTCTATTTTTATTACTCATTACAACAGAGGATTTTCCTATGTCTGATACGGTAAACACTCCGAAAGAGGAAAAGGCTGGTATTGGCGGTTACATCGCTTTGATCTTCGCCTGTGTCTTCTTCTCTGGCCTTTGTGCCGGTAACCACTGGTGGGGTATTTTTGACTTCGCCACGTTGAACGGCTCCTTCGGTAAGTTGCTCTCTGGTGCTTCCCTTGATGGTGAAGTCATCAAGACGGCTGCCACGACGTTCCGCGGTAAGGGTGGTAGCGGTGCCCTCGACGGCTTCGCCTTTGCTCTTACGTTGGTTCCGACCGTTATGTTCGCTTTGGCCATGATCACGGTCTGCGACCACTACGGTGCTTTGCGCGCTGCTCGCCAACTCTTGACCCCGATTCTCCGTCCGATGATGGGCATCCCGGGTTCCTGCTCTTTGGCTTTGATCGCTTCCTTGCAATCCACCGACGGTGGTGCTGCTTTGACGCGTCAATTGCTCGACGCCGGTGAAATCACCGAAGACGAAGCTGATATTTTTGCTATGTTCCAATTGTCTGCTGACGCAACGATCACGAACTTCATGGGTGCCGGTGTGGTGCTCTTGAGCTTGACCGACGCTGCCGGCAATACGGTTCCGACCTCCATCGGCGTGTGCTTGGGCATCATGCTTATCATGAAGGTTGTCGGTGCAAACTTCATCCGCTTCTTGAAAGTCTTCCGTGGCAAGAAGAACGCTGCTGCTTAATCACTGGAGGTCTCTGATATGTCTAATGCAAAAACTAAGCCGATGATCACTGACATCTTCGTGAAGGGCGCTCTTCAAGGTTGGGACATCGCTACGCACTCTACCATTCCGAACGTTTTGATGGCTTTCGTTATCATTCGTGCCTTGAACGTTGCCGGTTTGATCCCCATTTTGGGTGACATCTTTAAGCCGTTGATGGGCTTGTTCGGTCTTCCCGGTGAAGCCGCTGCCGTTTTGATCGCCGGTTGGATGTCCATGGGTGGCGGCGTCGGTGTTGCCGTCGCTTTGTTCGACCAAGGTTCTTTGACCTTGTCTGACTGCGCCATCCTCGCTCCTGCCATCTACTTGATGGGTTCTCAATTGCAATACATGGGTCGCGCCTTGGGTGTGATCGGTACGCGTGGTAATATGATTCCGGTGTTGATGGGTACGTCCATCCTCAACGCTTTCATCGCCATGATCATCATGAACATCATTGTCTAATTGACTGATACATGATTGATTGCTAGAGAATAGCGATTGCGAAGGGTGAACATTTCGATGTTCGCCCTTTTTCTTTACCTAAAACTTGATCAAAATCAGTCGAATTTTCCAATGTTTAGCATTGTTTTCAGATAAAATTCTGCTAGGGCTTTTTTTAGCCTTTATCCATTTATTTATAGGGAGAAACCAATGGTTCAAGAATTTCTTAAAGATCTTGAAGAAGTCGTTAACGTTGACTGCGGTACCGCCACGATTGAAGGCGTCAAGCAAGTTGCCGAAACGTTTGTTCGTCACTATGAGTCCATCGGCTTTAAGGCTGAACTCGTCGATTTAGGCTCTTCTGTCGGCCCCGGCGTTTTCGCTACGAATAAGCCTGAAGCTACCCGCTTTGACGTGATGCTCAACGGTCACTTGGACACGGTTTTCCCGGCCGGTACGGTTGCTCAACGTCCGATGTCCATCAAGGGTGACCGCGCTTACGGTCCCGGTGTTTTGGACTGCAAGGCCGGTTGTATGACCATCGTTCACGCTTTGAAGCGTTTGCCCAAGGAAAAGCTCGACAAGCTCGCCATCTTGATCGCTCACAACCCGGACGAAGAAACGGGTTCTGTTGCCAGCCATCACTGGCTCCAAGAATGTGCCTCTAAGTCTGATCGCGCTTTGATCTTTGAACCGGCTCGTGAAGGCGGTGAACTCGTTTGCGCTCGTAAGGGCTCTTCCACGTACAAGGTTACGTTCCACGGTGTTTCCGCTCACGCCGGTAACAACCCGGAACGTGGTTGCGACGCTAACTTGGCTTTGGCTAAGTTCATGATCGCTGTTAAGGAATTGGCCGATATGGAACGTGGTATCACGTTGAACTTCGGTTACATCAACGGCGGTACGGTTGCTAACGTTGTTTCTGATCATGCTGAAACGGCTCTTGACCTCCGTGTCTGGAACGATGATGACTACAAGGTTATCAACGCCAAGATCATCGAATTGGCCAAGCAAGAATGGGTTGCTGGTGTGACGGCTGAAATCGCTGAAACGAACCACCACGATGCAATGCCCTTGAGCGAAGCCACGAAGGCTATGGCTGGCTTGATCGAAGAAGCTGCCAAGCAAGAAGGCTACGACATCGCTTGGGTGAAGGCCGGTGGTGCTTCTGACGGTAACACGACGGCCGGTATGGGCGTTCCGACCCTTGACGGTCTCGGCCCTGTCGGCGGTGGCATGCACTGCGATAAGGAATACATGGAAATCAATTCCGTTGAAAAACACATCAAGTTGGCTGAACGCTTCTTGACGTTGTTGGCTGATGCCAAGTAATCCTTAGCCTAACGGGCAACAAAATGGGGAGAGTTTGAAGCTCTCCCCGTTTTTTTTGGTCTCAATCAATTCAATGCAGACTCTTCGTCCTAGCGCTTAATCCAAGGACAAAAAGCTTTTTCCAAAACGCCTACACTGGCGTAAACCGCCAAACCCAAAACACTCATTCCAAGAATAGCAACAAACATGGCTAAGGTGTCACCCATTCCCCATGCATCCATAATCAAAAAGCCCAAACCCGTTGTCGTCGCAAAACTTTCGGCTAGGAATAAAACTGCAATGGCCGTACCCGTTGCCACTTTCAATGCGGTAAAAAGTTCGGGCAATGCTGCCGGAATATAAACATATCGCACCGCTTGCCATTTTGTTCCGCCCATTGAGAAAAAGGCTTTCTCGTAGGATGGATCGATACTCAATGCGCTCGCTCTCATAATCACCAATAACTGATACCCTGCCGTTAACGCAATAAGGCAAATGCGAGAGGACTCGCCCAATCCCAAAAGCATAAAGAAAACCGGCAAGAACACGATCTTCGGGATGGGGTAGGTAATAAAAAGCAAGGGGGCGCCCAGCCAATCAGAGCGTTTGCTATGGCCCAATAAGAGACCCAACGGGAATGCGATTAAGACACTCACCAAAAGACCCATTAAAAGACGATAAAGGCTGACAAAGATATGATCCCAAAAAGTTGCCGTCATCAAAGCCTTAATAAAGGCAACCGTTGTCGTAACTGGATTGGGCAATAGTGCCTCGCCGAGGCTTAAAGAGCCTAAAAGCCATAAAAGACCAATGGCCAAGAAACCTAAAACGTAACGAAGAAGAAGCGTCATTGCGTCCTCCCCGATGCATTTTTCAAGTGCGCGTGAATGGTACGTACGGTATCGTAAAAGCTTGTCGTTTCCCTGTCTGCGCAACCTTTTTCATGATCAAAGGCGGGATTTTCAAAAAAGGCCACCTTTCTAAAGGGATTTGAGGCCAGCACCAATACATGAGAGGCTAAACACACGGCTTCAGAAATATCGTGTGTGACCATGATGATATTGCAAGGGTGGTGTTTGCGGACTTCGACTAAAAAGTCCTGTAAATGCTCTCGCAAAAGAGCATCCAAGGCTGAAAACGGTTCGTCTAAGAAAAGTACTTCCGGTTGCGCTAAAAGGGCACGGCCAATGGCCAGGCGTTGACGCTGACCGCCAGAGAGCTCTGTCGGGTATCGACCTTCCAAGCCTTCGAGCTGAAGTTCTGTCAACATCGCCTTCACGCTTTGGGTGCGACGATAAAGATCGGGGCAGAGCTGCGGGTTGAGTTTAAATGGCATCTGAAGGTTGTCAACCACCTTCATCCAAGGAAAAAGCCCCAAATTCTGCCAAACGAAACTGGAGCGAATGACCTCAAAAGGTGTCACTTCAGAATTTCGCTCCCAGCGAATTTCTCCCTCTTTTACCGCACGTAACCCCGCCAAAGCAGACAATAGTGTGGATTTCCCACACCCTGACTCCCCGACAATGGCCAAAGAAGCCTTGGCGGGTAACGCAAAAGATAAACGATCAATCACAACCTCACGGTCATAACCAACCGTCAGGTTTTCGCAGTGCAGGGTTAAACCTTGAGATTGATCGCTCATGCGCTATCCTATTTGACAATAATGGCTTCGTAAGCGGGAACTGCTTTAATCATGCCTTTATTAATCATCCATTGACCAACACGTTCGACTTCCGCTTTCGTAGGTAAGGGTGGCAAACCATCTGTCGTTTGATGAACGGAGAAGGAAACCATCTTATAAGATTGTGCTACCGCAGGCGGTAAAAGGCGCTTTTTAACCATTTCGGTGCGATAGTGAGACGGATCCTTGTCAATGCGAGCTGCGGCCTTAGCGACGGCTTTTCTAAACCCATCGACTGTCTTTTTATCTAAGTGAGAATCTCGAAGTGCGACAACCGCCAAGGCTTCATTGATCATCGAGTCATCCCAAATCACGCGACCTCCCTTAGCTTCAACGACAGAGACCAAAGGTTCGGGCAACATGGCTGTAGCCACCTGACCGCTTTGAAGCATCTGTAAGCGAATCGGAATTTGCTTGACTTCCAAATTCTTAATAGCCGTTGTCGGCAACTTTTCCGTCTCTTTCATGCGATCTAAAAGATAATCGATGATCGTAGCAGAACTCATGGCACTAGGCGTATTTTTAAGGTCAGCGAGCTTCGTAATCGTCTTGGCGTCTTTGGGCGACACTACAAACCCAAACGAGCGCTGTTTAGGACTCGTATGCGTTGTCGTTAAGATTACGGCTTGTTTCATGCCCTGTTCGTTTTGCATGAAAACATTCATCAGATCGGCAAAGTGGCCATCGATCTTACCTGCCGCCATCGCAGCACGCACTTCAAGCGCTGACTTAAAAGGAATGAGCTCAACATCAAGCCCTTCATCCTTAAAAAGCTTCTCCTCTTGTGCCACATACAAAACAATCGAGTCTGCAGCAGGCAATAAACCAATACGCACGGTTTGAGCATTGACGGCAAAAGTGGCACTCAAACCCAAAGCTAAAAGGCAAGCCTTAGAGAGCGTATTCATCTTCACCCTCCGCTTCCTTTTCCCACGACTCCAACTCACGGGGCAAGCTCTTATTTTGCTCACGAATTTGGCGAGATTTCTCCAAAATAGCCGAGCGCAACAAATCCAAACCCGTTCCCTTTAAGGCCGAAATACGAACGGCCACAATGTCTCCATTGGCATCACGCAAGATTTCCGGTTCCAAGTCCGTTTGGTCAATCTTATTGAGCACCATAATGGTCGGAATCTCATGCGCTTCGATTTCTTCCAATACCTTATTCACTTCAACGATTTGATCGTCTTTGGCAGCGCTTGAAGCGTCAACCACGTGCAACAAAATATCGGCGTGTACCGTTTCATCCAGCGTTGACTTAAAGGCTTCAACCAATTGGTGAGGAAGGCCTCGGATAAAGCCCACCGTATCGCTTAAGACCACACTTTCACCTTCGCCCACGTAACAACGACGAGCGGTCGTATCCAACGTGGCAAAGAGTTGGTCAGCGGCATAAATTTCAGATTTCGTTAAAGCATTAAATAATGTGGACTTCCCAGCGTTGGTATAACCCACCGTGGAAAGCGACACCACATCGCCGCGACTGCGACTTTTTCGTTGCGTGTCTCGTTGACGCGTTAACTTCTTTAATTGTTCCTTTAATTGCTTGACGCGAACGCCAATCATTCGGCGGTCCAATTCAATTTGCTTTTCACCAGGGCCCCCGGTTTTACTCAAGCCCCCGCGTTGACGCTCCAAGTGGGTCCAACCGCGAACCAAGCGCGTTGAAAGGTGTTCCAATCGGGCCAACTCGACTTGAAGGCGACCTTCTCGGCTTTTAGCGCGACGTTGGAAGATTTCCAAAATCAATTGCGTACGATCAAGCACGGCCACTTTCACAACGCGTTCAATGTTACGTTGCTGAGCGGCCGTTAACGCCACGTCAAAAACCACAACACCGGCGTTAGATTCTTCGACTTCGAAGGCCAACTCCTCAATCTTGCCACTACCCAAATAGGTGGCAGGATCGGGTTTATCTCGCTTAGCCAGCATCATCCCTACGGGTTCGAGTGCATCGCTTCGAGCAAGCTCGGTGAGCTCTTCCGGGGCATCAGGCAACGTCACACGAGACGTTGAAATACAGACCAAATACGCTCTGGGGGACTCTTCTCGAGCCGAATCAATTTGAAAAACAGTCATGAATGTCGTTAACCACTACAAACAAAAGAGCGCCGAAGCGCTCCTTTGAAGATAAACCACGGCAAAGATTATTCGTCTTGGCCCATTGCCGGCATATTCACGGCCTTGGTCGGCACCACCGTGCTGATGGCGTGCTTATAAACCATTTGCGTAACCGTGTTGCGAAGTAACACAACGTATTGGTCGAAAGATTCCACTTGGCCTTGCAACTTAATGCCATTGACCAAATAAATCGAGACCGGAATGTGTTCCTTGCGCAAAATATTAAGGAACGGATCTTGTAAGAGTTGGCCTTTATTCGTCATTTTTATTCTCCGGGCGTCTCGTAACGCCTTCTTGTTTGTGCCGACAAACCGTTCGCCGACATATAAGGTTAATTTTATTCTTTTTTATCCACGTATGGGTTTTTATTGATCTTAAATTCAATTCGCAACGGCGTACCGGCTAAATTGAATTGATCTCTAAACCACCCTTCGAGGTAACGCTTGTAGCTATCAGGCACAGCTTGAAGGCTATTGCCGTGAATCACAACCACGGGAGGATTTTGACCGCCTTGGTGAGCATAACGCAACTTCGGACGGACACCCTTCACACGCGGGGGCGATTGACGTTGAACCGCTTCAATCAATGCACGCGTCAATTTCGGCGTTGAAAGCTTAGAGAAGGCTGCAGCGTGAGCGTCGCTCACAGCTTTCATCAAGTGATTCAAACCGTTACGCTTTAATGCAGAAATGTGAATGTGACGAGCCCAATTCAAGAAATGCAACTTGTGGTCGATTTCTTCATCGATACGGCTGCGTTGATAGCTATCCAACACTTCCCACTTATTGATGGCAACCACCAATGCACGACCGCTCTCAAGCACATAGCCTGCGATATGAGCATCGTGTTCGGCAACGCCTTCGCTAGCATCTAATACCAACACCACAACGTTGGCATCGGCAATGGCTTGTAAGGTCTTAACAACCGAGAACTTTTCAATGGCTTCAAAGACCTTGCCCTTACGACGCAAACCCGCCGTATCAATCAAGGCATAGTCTCGGCCGTCGTACTCAAAGTCCACTCGGATGGAGTCACGGGTCGTACCCGGCATATCGAAAGCAATCAGTCGATCTTCACCCAAAAGGGCGTTAATCAACGTGCTCTTACCGGCGTTCGGACGGCCGGCCACGGCCACCTTCACGCGCGGCAACTTGCCGTCTTCAAGTTCTTCTTCAGGTTCTTCCTCAACTTCCGGGCAGTGTTCGAGTGCCAATTCAATCAAATTGTGCACACCGTGACCGTGAGAAGCGGAAATCATATTGGGTTCACCCATGGCCAATTCATAGAATTCAGCAGCATGCGTGACGTCCAAACCTTCGGCCTTATTAATTGCCAAAATCACCGGACGATGAGAGCGACGCAAATGTTGAGCAATGCGTTCATCGTGGGGCGTCAAGCCCGTACGGGCATCGACCACAAAAATAACGACATCGGCTTCTTCAATGGCAAGCTCAGCTTGGCTAGCCATGGCCTTAACGATGCCTTCGCTCTTGACGGGTTCAAAACCACCCGTATCAACGACGATATAGGGACGCGGGCCAACACGGCCTTCACCGTATTGACGATCTCGCGTCAAACCGGGAAAGTCTGCGACCAACGCGTCACGAGAACGCGTTAAGCGATTAAATAAGGTGGATTTACCGACGTTCGGGCGACCCACTAATGCAATAACAGGAAGCATTGTTTACTTGACCTTGATGTAAGCAACTTCGCCTTCATCCGTTTGGAAGATGGCGCCTTGTTCATAGGGCTGAGGCGGAACAACAATGGCTCCGTCCAAATCAGTACGACCGATGATTTGACCGCTTTCAGGGTTAATAAAGTGCACATAGCCTTCGCTGTCACCGGCCGCCAAAATACCGGCAAACGGCAACACGGCACGCACTCCGCGCCACTTCAAATCACCATTGCGCCAAATCGGCAAACCGCGAGTGCGATCAAAGGCATAAAGCTCACTTGCCGTATTAGCAACGTAGACGAAACGATCATCGGCTGCGGGTTGGGTCATTGCCGTGATGTCATGCGTCCAACGCAATTGACCATTTTGTGCGTTCATGCAAACCAAACGACCTTGGAAAGCGGAAGCACAAAGAAGATCTCCGTCGGCCATCGGCCAACCTAAAATATCCACTAAACGTTCAACTTCGGTAATACCACGAGCTTCCGAAATCAACGTTTGCCAAACCGGACGACCTTCGGGCGAAAGACCCAAAAGGTAACCGTTACTTTGACCGACCAAAATCATGGGACCAAAGAAGCGCATACCGGAGGCACCCTTGACCGTCAAATTGGGAATTGAGCGTTGATAGCGCCACTTTTGAGCGCCCGTCATCGCATCAAAGGCCGTCACACGGGTATCGGCCGTACGAACGACAACCAAACCGTTACCGACCAAAGGAACGCTGTCCATTTCGCTTGTCAAGAATTGACTCCAAAGCTTTTTACCTTCAGCGTCATAGACAACCAATTCGCCCTTCGTGGTCCCTACTGCGACGATGTAACCGTCACTGCCGACACCGGCTGCGATATCGGCAGGCGTCTCAACGCTCCAAACCGTATCACCCGTTTGAGCATCAAAGCGATAAAGCGTATCGCCACCGGCTGCGTAAACCGCTTGACCGACCACGCTCGGAACCAAAAAGTTCGTGACACTTTCCCCTACACCTTTGCTCCAAACCACTTCGGGTTCGGCAATAGAGGTATAGTCTTCCAACTCTTTGGGAGCTTGAGAGCTCGGTGTACTACAAGCAGCTAAAAAGCATGCACTGGCTAAAGCCAACAATGTTTTTTTCATTCGCATAAGTCTTTTGTCCGATTGCGATTATTCTTTAATGATTGAGCATTAAGGTAAAGCTTGAAGCTTCAATTGCACAAAACCCATCAAAGAGGGTTCGAGCGGATGCTTCAAAGCCTCTTCCCAGGCAGCGCGAGCAGCCTTCAAATCATTCTTTGCGAAATAGGCATCACCTAAACGATCTTGGACCAATGCCACTTGCTTATCCGTGGGCTTAGCAGCCGTCAAACTTGCGATGGCATCGTCAAATTTCTTTTGATCCATTTGAAAGCCCGCCAAACGCAAACGAGCCACCGTTTGGTATTCGGTGTAGTCCGCTTCGTTGACCACCCACTTCAAAAGCGTTTCAGCCTTAGCGTCTTCGCCTTTCGTTTCGAAGTATTTGGCAGCACTTAAAGCACCCATCGGGCCATAAACGGTGGAACCGGCATCATCAATTAAAGCATTTACGATCTTATCAACGGAGGCCACTTCTTGTTGAGCGGCAATGGCCGATTGCAAGGAGCTGTAAGCCATGGAAGCATTTTCTGCTTGATGACGGTCATACCACTTCATACCGTTATAACCGGCAAAGGCTAAACAAACAGCCGTCACCGCCGTCAAGGTGGCATTACCCCATTTTTCCCACCACGCTTTCAACTCGTCAAGGGACTCTTGTTCTTGTAAATCGTAGGCCATTGAATTATTCCTCGTCTAAGAATGCATTGTCGATATCGAGAAAATACGTAATTGCGTCATTCAAGTCAAGCGTTTCTTGTTGCATGAAACGTTCACCTTCAGGACCATACATACGCTTAACCGTAATCTTACGGTTGGCGCATTCATCTTCACCGCAAATCAAAGCAAAGGTGGCACCCGATTGGTCAGCCTTCTTCATTTGGTTCTTGAAGCTGCCTTCGCCCGCGTGTACGATCACTTCATAGCCACCGTCGCGAAGCATTTCGCCCACCAACATGGCGTACTCTTGCGTTTCGCCACCCGAGTGCAACACATAAAATTCCGTATCGGTCGTTTCTTCGTTAAAGCCACATTCGCGCATGACTTCGAGAACACGTTCAACACCCATGGCAAAACCCACACCCGGCGTGGGCTTGCCGCCCAACATTTCAACAAGCGGGTCATAACGACCACCACCGCAAACCGTGGCTTGAGCACCTAACTTATCCGTCACCCATTCGTAAACCGTGTGGTTGTAGTAGTCCAGGCCACGCACCAAACGCGGATTGATGCTGTAGTCAACACCGGCAACGCTTAACAAACGTTCCAAACGATTTAAGAAAGCAAGGCTATCTTCTTTGAGATAGTCAAGCAAACGCGGAGCGGCTTCAACCATGGCTTGCATTTCCGGATTTTTTGTATCCAAAATGCGCAACGGGTTAGCGTACAAGCGACGCTTGGCATCTTCATCCAAAATGTCTTGGTGAGCTTCAAAGTACTTGATCAAAGCTTCACGGTGAGCCAAACGTTCATCCAAATTGCCCAAGGAATTCAATTCCAAGCGCAACGGCAAAATTTCCAATTCATCAAAAAGGCGACGTGCCATCAAAATTTGTTCAACGTCAACATCCGGGCCCTTAAAGCCCAAAGCTTCGACACCTAATTGATAGAACTGACGATAACGACCGCGTTGGGGACGTTCGTGACGGAACATCGGGCCAAAGTACCAAAGTCGTTGCGGAGCGTTGTAGCAAAGATTATGTTCAATAACGCTACGAACGACGCCTGCCGTATTTTCAGGGCGCAAAGCCAATTCTTCACCGTTTAAACTATCGGTAAAGCAATACATTTCCTTTTCAACGATGTCGGTCACTTCACCGATACCGCGCTTGAAAAGGGGCGTTGATTCAAGGATCGGGGTACGGATTTGCTTATAACCGTAACCTGCCAAGACAGCATTTGCCGTGTCCGTAAACACTTCCCAAATATAGGAGTCGGCCGGCAAGATGTCATTCATGCCGCGAATACCGGCAATTTTTTGAACTTTAGCCATTTCAATCTTCTTTCAATAGATCAGTAAATTACTTACGAGCATAGTGCGAAAGCACATACTCTTCAATCATAGCGTGAAATTTCTCACTAATGGCGTGAGAATCTTGGGCTTCACCCTTAATTGTTCCAATTTTTTCGCCATCGGCAAACACCGGCGCCACGGGACTTTCCCCACATCCGGGCAAGCTGATGCCGATGTTGGCGCTCTTACTTTCGCCGGGGCCATTGACCACACAGCCCATCACAGCCACCACCATGCTCTCAAAGCCGGGGGCCGTCTCACGCCACTGGGGCGTTTTTTCGCGCAAAAACGCTTGAGTATCGAGTGCCAATTGTTGGAAAAGAGAGCTTGACGTGCGACCGCACCCGGGGCACGAAACCACCAACGGCATAAAAGCGCGCAACCCCATAGTTTGAAGAAGCTCTTGAGCAACAACGACTTCTTCCGTACGGGCTTTACCGGGCATGGGCGTAATACTCACTCGAATCGTATCGCCGATTCCTTCACCCAAAAGCGTCCCCATGGCAACAGAACTTGCCACCACGCCCTTGGTGCCGATACCGGCTTCGGTTAAGCCTAAGTGCAATGCGTAGTGGCACTTCTGAGCCATTTCCCGATAAACGGCAATGAGATCGGCAACACCGCTCACCTTTGCCGAAAGCACAATCTTGTCTGCACCAAGACCCAACGTTTCTGCGTACTGAGCCGACTCAATAGCCGAGGCCACCAAAGCATGACGCAACACTTCCGTGGGCGTCTCAGGCATTCCCTTTTGACGATTTTCATCCATCATCCGGGACAAAATTTGAGGATCCAACGAACCGCCATTGACACCGATACGAACCGGTCGATCGTTTTTGATCGCCACTTCAATCATCTTGGCAAAGTTTTCTAAGCCTCGTTCCCCTTTGCCGACGTTACCGGGATTGATGCGGTACTTCGACAAAGCAAGAGCGCACTCGGGCACTTCAGTCAAGAGTTTATGGCCGTTATAGTGAAAGTCACCCACCAACGGCACCGTGCATCCGGCCTCATCAAGACGCTTGCGAATCTCTACCACGGCACGGGCCGCTTCCGGCGTATTGACCGTCAAGCGCACCAATTCGCTGCCTGCGCGAGTCAGCGCCAACACTTGTTCAACCGTTGCTTCAATGTCGGTCGTCGGCGTATTGGTCATCGACTGAACCCGAATCGGACTGTCAGAACCAATCGTCACATCACGGTCGGCATAGCGAACATGGACGGTTTGCGTTTGATGACGAGCCTTAAAAACTTCCATGACGGCCTCGATTAGTTTTCTTTCACCAAGAACGTTGCGCGAGCCTTTTGTTCTGCTAAGCGCTCTGCTCGACGCGTTTTGTCTTTAATGTTGCCTGCCAATTGACCACAAGCGGCATCAATATCATCGCCACGCGTCTTACGAATCGTCGTGACAATGCCTTGTCCCATCAAGTAGTCTTGGAAAGCCTTCACATCCTTAGCATCAGGCTTTTTCAAATCACTATCCGGGAACGGATTAAAGGGAATCAAGTTGAACTTACAAGAAACCCCGCGAACCAACTTTGCCAATTGTTTGGCGTGCATCAATTGGTCGTTCACGCCGCCCAACATGATGTATTCAAACGTGATGTAGTCGCGCGGTGCGTATTGCAAATAGCGCTTACAAGCTGCCATCAAATCGGCCAACGGGTGCTTACGATTAATGGGCATAATCATGTCACGCAATTCATCCGTGGGCGCATGCAAAGACACGGCCAATGCCACGGGCACCGCTTGCGCAAGCTTATCCATTTGAAGCGTTAAACCGCAGGTCGAAACCGTCACGCGACGGCGACTTAAACCGTAACCATTGTCATCGAGCATGAGCTTTAAGGCAATGATGACGTTATCCAAATTCTGTAACGGTTCACCCATCCCCATCAACACGACGTTGCTGATAATGCGATCGGCGGGATCGGTGATACCGGCATCGGCACGAAGCGTTTTTTCAGCGTGCCAGAGCTGACCGATAATTTCGGCAGCTGTTAAATTTCTGTTAAAACCTTGCTTACCCGTCGAGCAGAATAAGCAACCCATGGCGCAACCGGCTTGCGTGGAAATACACAGCGTACCGCGGTCGTCTTCTGGGATAAAAACTGTTTCAACGGCGTTACCGTTACCCAAGTCAAAAAGCCACTTGCGAGTACCATCCGTACTCACTTTGTCCCAAATCGGTTTCGGTGCACGAATCTCACATTCATTTAACAACTTTGCACGGAAACTTTTGGCTAAATCGGTCATGTTTTCGATCTCGCCTTCGCAGTGGCGATGGATCCAGCGCAAAAGCTGAATAGCGCGAAAACGCTTCTCGCCCAAGCTCTCGCAATAGGCGATCAAACCTTCACGATCCATGTTTAAAAGATTGACTCGATTAGCGGTATCCATAGGACAAAAACTTGAAAAATTGAGGTTAAATAAAAACGCAAAAAGTTCGAGAAAGTCTCGAACCCGAAAACAACTCAAAGAAAGCGTCACCGCCTCTGTGCGAGACGGCGACACTTTAACCATTTTGATGCGAATTACTTACCGCAGCAGCAACCGCAGCACTTGCGTTCGCAGATTGCCAACGTCGGGAAGAAGTAAGCAATTTCAACGGCAGCCGTTTCAGGAGCGTCAGAGCCGTGAACGGCGTTAGCGTCGATGCTTTCAGCGAAGTCAGCGCGGATCGTACCGGCTTCAGCCTTCTTCGGGTCGGTAGCGCCCATCAATTCACGATTCTTGAGGATGGCGCCTTCGCCTTCCAACACTTGAATCATAACGGGACCAGAGGTCATGAAAGCAACCAAGTCCTTGAAGAAGGGACGTTCTTTGTGAACGGCGTAGAAGCCTTCGGCTTCAGCTTGAGAGAGTTGACGCATTTGAGCGGCAACAATCTTCAAACCAGCGTTTTCAAAACGCGTGTAGATTTGACCGATCACGTTCTTAGCAACTGCATCAGGTTTGATGATAGAAAGGGTGCGTTCGATAGCCATTGGTATATCCCCCAAATAGTTATTAAAAGTTGATGACAATCCTCAAAGCAAAAGGCTCTTAGGATCATCAGAAATTTCTCGAATCGTCAAGGGATTGCCCCTTGCGTTCAGTCAGTTGGATTTTAGCAGAAAGCAACGCCCAGCTCAGGCAAAAATTATTACCAAAATCAACAAAAACTTGAAAAAATCGGTTCAAAGTTTTTCTGCTTTGAGCCGATCGTAATTTTTACCCTCCAATAATTCCTCTTCAGTCAGAATTTGAAGGTTTGTGCGTTGCGTTTTGGTACTTCGCCCGGGCGTTTCACCAAAGAGCTTTTTGTAGCACGGTTAAACTGTTGCGAGCTCATATAGCAACAGTATTCATCTACACGAGGTTGAACCAATTGGGCCAGTGCCTGAAAATACTCACGTGTCTGAGGCGCAAGAATTGCGTCACTCATTAAATCCTTCTTTCAAAAAGATCTTTACTCAATCACGCGATTTTCTCGCAACCAGGTTCGTACAAACATACTGTTTTTACGAACACCGCTGTAGGTCATAAAGTGCGTCCCCAATCGGCTATTGGGTAACAAGGCTTCAAAGTCTTCTCGCGTATGCATCAAACCGCCACCGCCGTGGGTATTGGCCGTCAACACCAATTTGCCCGACAAGTCCACGGATTTAATCCATGTTTGCAAGGGTTGTGCGATGTGATGCCACCACGTAGGCGAAAGCAACACGAAAACATCATAATCATCTACATTGATTGTCACGGGTTTGATCGGACGCACAATGTTATTGTCTAATTCGTACTTTACGACCTCCGTTGACTTTTGATAATCAGACGGATAGGGCTCTACGGGTTCAATTCGAAAGAGATCGGCTGCTTTAAAATTGGCAACGCTTTCGGCCAAACTCTTCGTGTTGCCACTTTCAGAAAAATATACAACAGCCACACGTTGATTAGACGCTGTAGCAGTTTGGGCACGGGCACCACCGGCCATCAATTGTGCAGTCATAGTTGCTCCTAAAAAGGCTAAAAAACGACGCTTTGTCATAATCGTTAAACCGAAGGATTGGGATAATGCCTTTGTCATTTCAGTCTCCTTTGATTATTTTTCTTTAAGTCAATTTTAGGAAATCATTCTATTTTTCCTTTGCCTTATCGCATTCGGTTTTTGCCAAAAACTCTCGAATCGGATCGTCAAAAAAAGGGTTCCGACAAAAAATCGAAACCCTCCCATCCATAGCGATGTATTAAAGACCAATTCGATCGAAGTTCCAGTTATTCTTCAGGCAACGCACCTACGATCTTATGACGGTCATAGAGCTCTTCCAAATAAGCACAATCTTCATTGGAAAGCTTGAAATCCACTGCCGCTACAGCATCATCAAAATGAGGAATGCTGGTCGCTCCGACAATCGGTGCAGTCACCCCCTTCTCAAATAACCACGCTAGAGCAATCTGAGACATTGACACTTGATAGCGTGTTGCCAACTCATGGACACGGTCAATAATCTGCAGATCATTTTCCATAGCCTGATCATATTTCAAACGAATGGTTCTGTCGGTTTGGCTTCGTTTGGAATCCGTCGTCCACCCCGTGTGAGTCAAATGGCCACCCGCAAGCGGGCTGTAAGGTACGAGAGATACACCGTATTGCTCGCAAATGGGAATCATCTCACGCTCATCCTCACGGTAGAGCAAGTTGTAATGATTCTGCATGACGGAGAATTTTGTCCAACCGTTTTTCTCAGCTACGACCTGCATATTATGGAATTGATAGCCGTACATTGCCGAAGCGCCCAAAGCCCGAACCTTTCCAGCTCTCACCAAAGAGTCCAATGCCTCCATCGTTTCTTCAATAGGAGTGTCATAGTCAAAGCGATGGATATAGTACAAATCGAGATAATCCGTCCCCAAACGCTTTAAGGTGCCATCAATTTCTCTTAGGATAGCTTCCTTTTTTAATTTTCCTTCATTGAAATAGACTTTCGAGGCGATAACCACTTTATCTCTGGAAACACCCAGGCTTTTCAAAGCATTACCGATATATTCCTCACTGGTTCCATGAGCGTAAATATTGGCCGTATCGAAAAAATTCACACCCAACTCTAACGCATGAGAAATCATTGCGGTGGTTTGTTCTTGTCCCAGCGTCCAAAGATGAAAGTCTTCAAATGGTTGCCCAAAAGACATACCACCGACACATATCTTTGAAACCTGTATGCCGGTTTTTCCTAGTTCTGTGTACTTCATACTGCTTTACACCTTTACATCGAGGCTTCGATAATCTTTTTAATATCTTCCTCGTCCAGAGGAACATAAGCATTTTCAAGACCTTCATTGACAGCGATATGGTGTGCCATTTCGGCAATCTTGTCTTCAGTGATGCCAACCTCTTTCAAGTGCATCGGAATGCCGATTGATTCAAAGAATTTGTAGGTTTCTTCAATGGCGCGTTCTGCGATCACCCATTTATCAAGCGTGCTGTCAATACCAAAAACATTGACACCGTACTTCACGAAGCGATCAAGAGTCTTTTCGCTAAGAATGTGCTTCATCCAACGCGGCGTGATAATGGCAAGACCTTCGCCGTGAGTAATGTCAAAGTAGGCGCTCAATGCGTGTTCAATGGCATGGCAGGGCCAACCGGAGCCACTGTTACCCAATGCCAAAATGCCATTACAACCATAGGTGCAGTCCAACATCAGCTCAGCACGGGCACGATAATCATCGGGATGTTCCAAAGCGATTTTGGTGTTATGCATCAAGCTACGAAATTCTGCTTCACAGAAACCATCGTTGAGCAGCGTTGTATCCTCGACAAAATACTGTTCCATGACATGGTTCATGGCATCAGCACAACCTGCCGCCGTTTGCTTTTTAGAGACAGAAAATGTGTATTTCGGGTCAAGGAACGAGCATACGGGGAACAAATGCGGATTGATATAGGCGACCTTATAATTCGTTTCCGTTCTTGAAATGACACCACCGCAGTCGTATTCACTGCCCGTCGCTGCAAGAGTAAGAATATCTACAAGAGGAAGAGCTGCGAGAGTAGGAGCTTTGTAGGTGATCAAATCCCACGTTTCCCCGTCATACTTAGCACCTGCAGCAATCGCTTTGGAGCAATCCAATACGCTGCCACCGCCAACGGCAAGGATTGCATCAATACCATTTTCTTTACAGATGCGCACACCATCGACAACGCTGGTGGAATACTTCGGATTCGGTTCAATGCCAGATAGCTCGAACACCTCAAAGTCCGTTAACAATTCACGAACCTTGTCGTACAGACCAATCTTCTTAATACTGCCACCGCCATAGGTCAACAGAATTTTCTTACCCAAAGGTTTCATCACTTCAGGGAGTTTTTCGATGACCCCTTCTCCGAACAACAAACGGGTGGGAGTGTGATAATCAAAGTTTTGCATAGCGCTAACTCCGTGTATGTAAAGTTAAGTTTTATATGAAATTGGGGGCCTATTGTTACCAGGCTGTCAATTACTTCATCAATGTCGTTCTCATAACTTTTGCCATGAATGCTCAACAACACTGAAATCTCATTTCATTTTAGGAAGCACCCCTGCTTTTTCCTTGTCCATTCCCCTTTAATTCTTGTCAAAAACTACCGGTTGCAAACACTGAAATTAAAAAATCGGCCCAAAGCCCAAGGCCTCAGACCGATTTCTTGTTAGTAAAGTTTAACGATTACTTTAAGTGCATCGTCACCGTTAATACGTCATCATCAACCGTGATTTGAGCATCCTTAAATAACGTCTTATCGTAAGCAACATTTAACTTATCCGTGCCCGTCAATTCATCATCAACGGTCACTCGATAAGTCACAACACCGTCTTGAGAGACGAGTTTCACCGTGGCTTTATTGAGTCCCGTCACCTTCAAAGTAGCGTTACCGTTAACCGTCAAATTCTTCACAGAAATTTCAGGTGCGGCAAGAGCCAAAGTAGCACCTTGTTGCAACACAATGTTGGCGTCATCACGATCCTTATCGGTGCCCACTGCTTGCATCGTCACGCGACCGTCTTGACCGGCCTTGGTGACTTCAATGCTCTTATGCAATTGAAGCGTCGCGCCCTTTTGAACGTCAACAACACCGGAACCGAAGGATTCCGTTAAACCAGCCAACGTACCGCCGACAACGGTCGTACCGCCCATGTAGGTGTTAACAGCCGTCAACGTCAACGTGCCCGTACCGCGTTTGACCAACTTACCGACGTTACCTTGTGCGGCACGATCAGCGATAGCGGCAAAGCGTTTTTCCTTGTACTCAAGTTCCCAAGCTTCATGATCGGTCAACTTTTCCTTGGCCTTTAATTCAGCTACACGCTTTTGGTTCTTCTTGAGGTACTTGGCGTCTTCCTTGCCGCGTGCTTGGATAGCTTGATCGCCAATGACGTTATGCCATTCGTCATCACGATTCATGGTCACGTCAAAGGTACCGAAGAATTGGCCAGGCCCATAAATGGCCTTGCCCAAATCGATGATACCCCAGCCGTAATCTTCATCAGGCACATACGGGTCAATCTTGTCACCGTCGCTGCCACGGATGGCTTCACCGATGCCATTGTCCGTACGGTTAGCCGTCGTAAAGAGGACGTTGCGCACTTGCGTGGGCGTCATGTAGTCGCCAAAGCGTTGTTGCAAGACACCGAAAGAGCCTGCGATGTGCGGAGCGGCGTTAGACGTGCCGCCAGCCACCTTCAAGAAGGCTTCACCCGTCTTATTGTTAACGGCAGCGTTCCAAGCATCGGTCGGAGAGGTTACGCCCCACCACTTGGCAATACCGGCATGGTTATGACCGCCTGTGCCATAGTTTGTATCATCCTTCGTGTTCACATCACCGTAGATGATGTAAGAACCGTCTTTGGGATTGCGTTGAACGGAACCGGCAGCAATCCAATTGTTTTCTGCTTCCGGGTTATAGAACGGATAAATCGCGCGATAGTACGGGTTTTGGAAGCGACGATTACCGTTGGTGAAAATTTGAATCAAGTCATACTTCTTTGCGACTTCCCAAGCGGCATCCATGAAGTTCTTACCACCGTTGGCCTTGGCATCTTCTTTAAAGAGGAAGTATTCAGAGACAGAATTCGTCGTATCGTAGTCCGTACGTTCATCATTGTCTGCGACTTCTTCACCGTAGGTACCGATTTGGCCCACGTCAAAGTGGTGACTCTTATCAACAATACGAACGTTCGTACCCCAAGAGTTATTGATCACTTTCGTGCCGCTCTTGGCAACAGCTTCCCAAGCGGCCAAGAAGTAACCGTAGTCTTGGAAGGGGCCGTAGTTCATGTTGTCATTGCCACCCGTGCTGCTTGCCACCACCTTGGCGGCCCATGCCACACCGTGAGACTCTTGACCGTTACGGTTACCGGCTGCCACGCCCGTGACGTGCGTACCGTGCGAGTCGCTATGGCCTAAAACAAAGTGACCGGGGATGGAGAACTTTTCTCCCTTCTTATAACCACCGAAACGGTTCTTGGCTTCACCGGTTTGCCCCATGTAGGCAAAGGGATAGCGCGTACCGTCTTTGGAATAAACGCCCTTAGCCGTCACAGCGCGAATGCGGTTACCTGCCAACTCCGGATGCGACAAGAGAATACCGGAGTCATTGATACCAATGGTCACACCCTTACCCGTATAACCTTCAGCATAAGCCGTTGAGGCATTGATTAACTCCATGCCGTGGTCTTTATAGTATTCGGGCGTTTCCCACGAAGAGATGTTGCCGACTTTGCCGGGTTCAACGTAAGCAGCTGCAGCTGCTACCGACGAAAAAAGAGCCGTGGCGACAACAGCAACAACGGCAGCTTTCTTAGAACTCTTAACGTGAGATTTTTGAACTTCGTTCGTCACAACGAAACAACGACGAACGTCATTCCAAACAGTTTTAAAGGTGCGATTCATAGTGACCTCAATTAAAAAAAATTGACCGTGATTTTTTGATCACGAATGTCACTATAAACGCAAAGTTGTCTAGGTAGTTTTGACTAGTATCAGATTTTTGAGAAATCTAGGGAAAGTCCCGATTGGTTAACAAATTCAAGTGTTTCAAAAGAATTCAGAATTGAAACAAAATTTGAGAATTTACCCATTAAGTAGGATCTGTAGTTTCGGAAAGAGATCCAGTGTATTTTGGAAAATTTGATGCTCTAATGCTTCTCGATCGTCTTGACGAACGATTGTCAACTCTTGAAGATATTGACCGAGGTAAGAAGGCTCTGACGCCCCTTTTGCATTAAATGCTGGAGGCATATCGGGCGTATCGGTTTCTAACAACAAAGACTCCATTGGCAAATGAACGGCTGCCTGACGGACTCGTTTACTTCCCGCGTAAGTCAGCGCCCCACCAAACCCCATCTTGTAGCCGAGCTTCGCTAAATTCTTTGCTTCATCGACAGAACCCGCAAACGCATGAAGTGCCACTTTAACATCAGGAAAGTCTTTAAGGATTTCAACAACTTTAAATAACGCACGACGAGAATGCACCGAAACAGGCAAATGATACTTTTGTGCCAATTGCAGTTGCGCTTTGAAAAAACGTTCTTGTCGATCGTTATCGGGTTCTTCCATGTAACGATCAAGTCCGATTTCGCCGACAGCGACCAAGTGAGGATCGTTTTGATGAAGCTCTAAAAATAGCGATAAAGTCTCAAGATCTTCGTCTTTGGCTTCATGAATATAAAGCGGATGAATTCCGACGGCATAGCCCCAACCGATTGCGTGGGCGATCTCACGAACTTTTTCGAAATCCCCCACACTTCCCGTGGTGATAATGCCACACACCACACCCGATGCACGGGCACGTTCTAACAACACATTCATGTCGTCGCCCGTATCCACAAGGCCAAAATGGGAGTGAGTGTCGATGAGCATCATTAAGCCTTACACCAATACACCGTCTTTAAGCGTGACCACTCGATCGCACCGAGCTGCAAGCTCCAAGTCGTGCGTCACAATCACGCAAGCCGTGCCGTTTTGTTTTGCCAATTGAGCGAAGTTTGCAAAGACGGCGTCCGCTGTTGAGCGATCCAAATTCCCGGTGGGTTCGTCGGCCAAAATACAAGCCGGTTGCGTCACCATAGCTCGAGCAATGGCGCAGCGTTGACGCTCGCCACCTGACATTTGAGAAGGACGGTGACCAAAGCGGTGCGAAAGCTCCAAAGCTGACAAAACGTCACGCGCTTTTTCAATGGCCTCCTTGGGATTGCGACGCGCAATCATCAAAGGCATGGCCACATTTTCTTCAGCCGTAAATTCCGGCAAAAGATGATGAAACTGGTAGATAAAGCCCAATTTTTCATTGCGTAATTGACCTCTCCCTGCTTCATCCAACGCATGAACTGAAAGACCGGCCACCTCAACTTCACCGCTATCGATGCTATCGAGTCCGCCCAAGACGTGTAAAAGCGTTGATTTGCCGGAGCCTGACGCACCGACAATCGCCACCATTTCGCCCGCCATAACTTCCAAATTGATGTCCTTTAATACATCAACAGAAGTATCGCCGTCGCGGTAGGCCTTGCGAATATGTTTAGCCATCAAAACCGTTTGTGAAGTATTACTCATAGCGCAAAGCCTCCGCAGGTTTTGTGCGAGCCGCACGCCAACTCGGATAAATCGTGGCCAACAAACTCAAAATCAAAGAGAAGGACGCAATCGGAATAATGTCACTCATGCGAGGATCCGACGGGAGCGTACTGATGAAATAGACTTCCTTGGGCAAGAATTGAATGCCAAAAATCGATTCAATCGCAGGCACAATCACATCCAAATTGCACGCCAAGCCAAGACCAAAAATCACGCCGCAGGCCACGCCGACAACGCCGACAATAACCCCTTGAATCATGAAGATCGTCATAATGGACGAGGGCGAAGCCCCTAACGTTCTCATAATGGCAATGTCGGATTGCTTTTCCGTCACCGTCATCACCATGCTGGAGACCAAACCGAAAGCACCCACCAACACAATCAAAAAGAGAATGATCGTCATCATGCGCTTTTCAACTTGAACGGCAGCAAACCATGTGCGGTTTTGACGCGACCAGTCGGTGACGGCATAGTCACCCTTGAGCGACGAGAGTAACTCAAAGGCAATCCGAGGCGCATCATTCATTTCATCGACTCGAATGCGTAAACCATCTGGGCCATCACGGCGCATGAGCGTTTGACAATCGTTGATATTGATAACCGCCATGGAGCTGTCGTACTCATAGTGACCGGAAGAGAACACCCCCGTTAAGGTAAAAGCACGCATACGGGGTACGATCCCTGCGGGCGTAGCTCGTCCTTGAGGAATAATGACATTGACCTTGTCACCCACACGAACGCCCAAGAGTCGAGCCAAGTCTTGGCCCAAAACAATGTTGTATTCCCCTTCTTTAAGTTTAGACAGAGAACTCACCAACATTTGCTTATCAATGTCACTCACCATGGGTTCGCGTTGCGGATCAATACCTCGCAACAAAACACCACGCACATTGCGACCCGAACTCAAGAGCCCTTGACCGGAAGAAAAAGGGGCAACGCCCTTCACATGCGCGTTTTTTTCAACGATGGAAGCTGGCGTTTGCCAATCGGGCATTGTTCCTTCATAACTTAAAACTTCGATATGGGGAATGACCGAGAGCATGCGATCACGAACTTCTTTTTGAAAGCCGTTCATGACAGAGAGCACAACAATGAGTGCCATGACGCCTAAAGCAATGGAAGCCACACTCATCACGGAGATGAAAGAAATAAAACCGTTTTTACTTTGGCCACGTCGCCCTTGTCGGGTGTAACGCCAACCAATCTTAAGTTCGTAGGGAATCACTGAAATTAACCTTGTGTCTTGATAGAGACAATATCTTTGAGATTTTAAAGGATTAGTTTAGGGTTTTAGAGAAGATTGAGAAAAGAATTACAAAATGACGCGACTCCCTACAGACCCCTGTATTTCAATAGCGAACAATGCATCAATGCAGAGAACCAGTTAAAGTGTTCCCTTTGTAGATTTCATTGGCCATTTGACAAAAGGCGTGTGCTGCTTTCGTTTGATATATACGATGATTCCAAGCAATCACCACATTTTGAACAGGAAGCACCTCTTCTAGAGAAATAAATCGACAACCTTCACGATGACTATAGTTTTTGATAAGTTTTTCCTGACAAATAGTCATACATAGACCACTTGAAACAAACGCCAAGCGAGTGCCAGCTTGTCTGACAACACTTTTCACGGTTTGAGTCTCAAATCCCAAAGCTTCATTTAAAATTTTCAGCCTTTCGCTATGTCGATAGACCTGAAGCAGCTTTAAAGCCTTAAGAGCTGACCTATCGACTTCAGAAAGTTTAGGATAATCACCTGCATCGTTATAGCGATTTCCTATGTTTGCCGTGACTCCACTATTGGGAACAACCAACATATAACGCTCACGACAGAGACGATAGGCATCTAAATCATCAATCATCATCCATTCAAATAACATCCCGACATCCGCCTTCCCATCCTGAAGAATTTGAGGAATGTCTTCGAGAATGTAATCTTGAGAAAAGTCCAATTCAATATTGGGGAATAACTTAGAAAATTTTGCAATCACCGGCATCAAAATGGCATTGGTTCTTTCCCCATTGGAGGCAATTTTGATTGAACCCACTTCCAACCCAGCATAATCCTGGCAAATGGATAATGTCCTTTGCTCTATAAGATCAATCTGCCTTAAATTATCCAAGATCATCTCACCGACTTTCGTCAAAACAATCGGTTTAGAACGTCTATCAACAATGACCACTTCGTACTGATCTTCGAGTTTTTTAACAACTTGAGAAAGATAGGGTTGAGTCACTCCCAGCACGTTTGCTGCTTTTTGGAAATTCCCTTCATTTTTAAGCGTTTGAAGATATAAAAAAGAATTCTTCATAACCATTCTATTATGAACAATTAGATTTCAATTATTTGATTGTAATAATAAACAATCCTACACTGATTTATACATTTTGGAATCACTCTCATGGAGAATTTGCAATGAATCGTTTTTATCCAACCGCTGCAGCTCTTTTACTCGGCATGACCTGCATACAATCCTTTGCTACGGAAACCATTGCACTTTGGCCCAATGGTGCACCCAATAAAAGTACCATTACCGAAGCTGAAAAAACCGATGCCAAGGGAGCAATCTTCAACGTTACCAAGGCTCGTATCGAAGTCGATCAACCGAAAAAGAGTAACGGTAAAGCTGTTATTTTGATTCCGGGCGGCGGTTACGGCAATTTGTCCATGAATGTCATTGAAAATAGTTTTAAGCCGTTCTTCCTTGATAAAGGTTTTACCACCTTCACGCTCAAATATCGACTTCCTAAGGGCAATCCAGCAGTGCCATTGGCTGATGCCAATAAGGCCGTGAGTACGGTTCGTTCATTATTTAAAAAATACGGTTTGCATTCCGTCGGTGTGATGGGGGCTAGCGCCGGTGGTCACCTTGCCGCCATGTCAAGCGTCTCTTGTAGCAAAAATTCTTGTCCAGACTTCTCTATTTTGATCTATCCCAATATCACGATGATGCAAGAAGAGTCACAACCGAAAAGTTCTTGCCGTAATAACCTCATCGGGAAAGATCGCTCTGTTCAATACGATACGACCTATTCAGCCTATAAGCATGTTGGTTTAACAACTCCCCCTGCCTTCATTGCAGTCTCCGCTCAAGATGAGTTTGCAGGCAGTCTCGGAAGTATGCTCTATGCTCGTGCTATGGTGACCAACAATCGTCCCGTTTCGCTTCACGTTTATCCGACGGGCAATCACGGTTGGGGTATTGAGAAGACAGAAAAATTCCCCGATGGCGACAACTTTAGAGTCGACTTGTCTATGTGGTTAGACACTCTTAAATAATTTCAAAAGGTGAGTCTCATGAAACTTAAAGTATTGGCTTGTTCAATGGCATTGGCGTTAGTGGGCACAATGGCTCAAGCCGCTGATTACACAGTTAAACCGTCTGTCACTTCGCTTAAAACTAGCCCGAAAACTATTCTTTTGGTCGGGAACTCTTTTATGTATTACAACTGTGGGGTTGACGGCTATTTAAGTGGCATTGCTAAATCTAAGGGAGTCTCGCTTTCCACCACTATGGCAACCATTGGTGGCGCCGGCTTGGATTGGCACTTGGTTAAGAGCTATCTTCGTCCTAATGGCCTTAAAAGCTATAGCACACTCAATGACGGTTCGAACAAATTGGTCTTTCACAAGTACCCTGATGGCAAGGTCTTTGATGCTGTTGTGATGCAAGACAACAGTCAAGGTCCTACCCATCCTGAATTGAGTAAATTCTTTAAGAAATTTGCACCGATTCACGTCAAAGATGTTAAGGCCACCGGTGCTGAACCTTTATTGATGGCAACCTGGGCTTACGCTGACCGTCCGGAGATGACGCAACAACTTATGGACGCAACAACAAAGGTCGCCAATCAAACGAAATCGATGGTCGTTCCTGTTGGTCTTGCTTTTGCGAAATCACTTAGAACCAGACCTGATCTTAAGATGACGATCGCAGACAATCGTCATCCGACAGCCGCAGGTTCCTATCTTGAAGCCGCAGTCTTATTTGCAACCCTTACCGGACAATCCCCTGAAGGCGCAGACTTCTTAGGCGGTTGCGAAAAGCCTCTTAAACCCGCAGATGCAGCGCATTTGCAAAAGATTGCATGGGAAACCGTTACTGAATTCTTTGGCAAATAGTTTTTTGGGTTATTAAATAATCCAATGCCGTGGTGAATCACATCTCCACGGCATTTTTCTTGGTGGTATTAAGTTCGCAATTAGGTTGACATGAAATGGGCTGACTCAGAGGACTTTCAGTATCAAATGAACCCTCATGCCAATTTGCAAAACAAAGAGGTCCTGCTAATTTTTCAACAGAACCTCTAAGTTAAATAACATCCCTCAATGACAATTGTCTGTAATTAGAGGGGAAAAATTTAAAGGCTAACTAAAAGCTATAACGAACACCTAAATTTACACGATAGTCCGTGTCCACTTCACCGCCGTTACTCGCCTCAACGTCAGCGTAGACATGTGCTTGCTTCGTAACGTTAAAGTTTGCGCCAAGACCGTACTCATACCAAGTACCACCTAAGTCTTCGCTCAAAGAACGATGAGCCGTACCCTTAGCAAAGGAGTAATCGGCCTCACCCTTCCAGTCATGCAAGACAGAAGCACGAATGTAGGCATTGCCACGATCGCTCGGACAATCTAAGCCCAAAACAAAGCCCACTCGACCAATCAAGGTTTCTGCTGAATCGTGTTTAACATTCAAACCCGTAGAGGTAGTGTAGTCAGCATCAAACACGTGGCCATACATCATTTCGACTTGCGGCTCAACAAACACGTTGCTAACAGGATAGAAACGCCAACCTAATTCGGCAGACATAGACACGGCATTGGTCTTATAGTCGCCAGAAGACATTTCACCGGAATCTAATCCAATGTCAAATGAATTCTTCATGCGACCGATCTTACCGGTAACGTCTAAGAACAAACCGCTATCGGATAACCAAGAACCATAACCCGTGAAAGCGTACAAATTGTTGTCACCACCGCCACGGTTAAAGTCATTATTGCCATCCGTATAAGACATGGCACCACCCAACCAAACGCCAGGCGTGACTTGACGGTCGTAACCAAATTGGAAGGATGTGTACTTATTCGTAATGTCTTGATTACCGAACTTGGCCTTACCGTTATAAACGCGAGCCCAAACGCCGTTTTGATCGGCAGCGCTATCTCGGAGTTCGCCAAGGCGCTTATTCATGTCGTTGATCTCATTGCGCCAGATGTGCAACCCCAATGAAGCCATTTCAGCAATGCCATAAACATTTGCATTAGCGTGAGTTTGAATATTGGAAAGACCTTTGTCAGTTACCGTTGCGCTAGAAGCATCATAAATATCATTACCTTCTTGGTAAACAACAGTTCCTGAAAGCTTTTCTCCTTCAATAACCTCAACAACGTCATCTGTCGATGTAATTTTCACCAAATCAGCTAATGAGGCCAAATCCTCTTCTGCATTCCCTGTATTGTTTGACGAAAGACCGTTAACTTTTACTTCAGTGTTTTCAACTATTACATCCTTACCGATGTAAATGGTTGTACCACTGTCCCGACTAGAATCGGCAACATTGAAAGTCATAGATTCTGCTGATATCAACAGGTTTCTGTTCTCGCCTCCCTCATTCTTATAACCAAGATCTACAACAGCTCCTTTTTCCAACGTAAAAGTGGGAGAACCACCAATCTCTAAACTAGTTTCGGCCTGAAGATTTGTTCTGAATAAAGCTCCTTCATTAAGCGTAACATTTCCTACAACCACATCACTTTTTGCGTCATCGCTATTTGACCAACTTGTTAATCTAAATTCAGAATTAACTGTCAAATTTGCAACTTCAACTGAAGAAGAGTCTGAAAAATGAAGTAAAGACAATTGGCCATCTGCGGAGTTGTCCGTAATTGATTCAAAATATACAGATGAACCATCGGTAACTTCTAATCTAACTCGATTACCGCCACTGCCATCATTTGTTTGAAGAGTAATTGGAGCTGTAACCTTCAGGTCCTGACCGGTAAACTTAAGCCCTGTTCTAGCGCCATTTGATTCAATTTTTATTTCTTTAACCCCTGCTAGTACTTCATTATCCGTAATCGAAAAACCTGTTTGGTTCTGACCACCAATGATATTAAATAAATCAGTATTCAACTTTGCAGATAATGATTTACCATAGGAATTTGAACCTGTTCCCCGATAGATGAAAGCCTCTTTTGCATTAATTTCACCACTAACCGTACCTAAAGATGGACTGTCTAGCAAATCAAGAATATTGGTATTTATCGTACCGTAATTATTAAACTGCCCGCCTTTAATAATAATTTCACTATTTGAAATGGTTCCATTATTGATTAATTTTTCGGTGGTGTTAATGTTGCTCGCGTAGGTATCCCCTTGCGCCACATTAATTTCTGCGAAAGCCTGACCGGCGAAACATGCAGTAATTGCAATACTCAAAGGTAAAAGAGAAAATTTCATTTGATAACCTCAAAGAATACGAACTTTAATTTAATTCTAAAGCCCCCCCAGATTGCAATTCGTGTAAACCCTAAAGCATAGACAGTAATAATTAAAATAATTTGGGCCCTGCTAATTTCTCAGCAGAGCCCAATTTAAAGCGTTCCGTTAATGGAAGTACTTTATTATTCCTTGTTGCCGTTTAACAAAGCAACAGCGCTAGAGCCGGAGATCAAGCCAGAGTGAGCGTAGATACCGAGCTTGGCGCGCGTATCAACGATGTCGAGGTTACGCATCGTCAATTGGCCGATACGGTCTTCAGCCGTGAACATGGAGTCACCCTTTTCCATCGTCAAGCGTTCGGCTTCGTACGTGAGGTTCGGGCTTTCCGTATTCATGATCGTGTAGTCGTTACCGCGACGCAATTCGAGCGTCACCGTACCGGTGATGGCACGAGCCACCCAACGTTGAGCGGATTCACGGAGCATAATGGCTTGAGAATCGAACCAACGGCCTTGGTAGAGCAAGCGACCCAAGCGGCGACCATTGATGTGATATTGCTCAATCGTGTCTTCGTTGTGAATACCGGAGACCAAACGTTCGTAAGCGATCCACAACAAAGCCATCCCCGGGGCTTCGTAGATGCCGCGGCTCTTAGCTTCGATAATACGGTTTTCAATTTGGTCGCTCATGCCCAAACCGTGACGACCGCCGATGCGGTTGGCTTCGTACATCAATTCAACCAAGTCATCAAAACGCTTGCCGTTCAAAGCAACCGGCACGCCTTCTTCGTACGTAACGGTGACGGTTTCAGCGTCAATTTGAACTGACGGATCCCAGAAAGCAACGCCCATGATCGGCTTCACAATCTTCATGCTCGAAGACAAGCTTTCCAAGTCCTTGGCTTCGTGCGTAGCACCCAAGATATTGGAGTCAGTGGAGTAAGCCTTTTCAGCGCTCATGCGATAGTCGAAACCTTCGGCTTGCAAGAATGCGCTCATTTCAGCACGACCGCCCAATTCATTGATGAAGTCACGGTCAAGCCAGGGCTTGTAGATCTTGAGTTCCGGATTGGCCAACAAACCATAACGGTAGAAACGTTCGATGTCGTTGCCCTTGTAGGTAGAACCGTCACCCCAGATATGTACGCCGTCTTCACGCATTGCGTTCACGAGCATCGTGCCCGTCACAGCGCGACCCAACGGCGTCGTGTTGAAGTAAGCAACACCGGCCGTGGTGATATGGAAGGCACCGGCTTGAATAGCGGCAATACCTTCTGCCACCAATTGCGGACGGCAGTCAACGAGACGGGCCTTTTCTGCGCCATAGTTCATAGCACGACGAGGAATGGCTTCGTAGTCATCTTCGTCAGGTTGACCCAAGTTGCCGGTATAGGCATAGGGCAACGCACCCTTGTTCTTCATCCAACGCAAGGCTGCGGAGGTATCCAAACCGCCAGAGAAAGCGATACCCACTTTTTCACCGACCGGTACTTTTTGCAAAATAGTTTGAGACATAAGACCTCGTCAATATATATTCAGATAATCAGTGCGCAAATCCTGCGCATATCTGTTTGAGTTTATGCAAACTTAAACGCTTTGTCGAGCCTGAAATTTGAGGCAACTCAAAGGTTTCTTAGTCGACAAATAGGGCGATTTGTCGGCATTAATTAAGATCACCTAGTTGACCATTATTCCAACGTGCGTTCTGGCATCTCACCGTTTAAATATTTTTCAAGCCAAAAGGCCCCGATAATGGTTTTAACATCGGTAATTTCACCTGTTAAAACCATTTGGAAAACGTCTTTAACCGGCACTCGAACCAACGCCAAACACTCCCCTTCATCGAGATGTTGTTCTTTTTGAGTCAGGCCTTTAGCTAAAAAGAGTTCAAGCTTTTCATCGGAATAGCCAATCGCATTGTGAATTCGACCCAAGTACGTCCAATCTTCTGCCACCAAACCCGTTTCCTCTTCAAGCTCTCGTTGAGCACAAATAAGAGGTTTTTCATTGGGGTCGAGTTTGCCTGCAGGAAACTCCCAAAAGGCGCGCTGACAGGGTTCTCTCCATTGATATTCCAATAACGTTGTCCCATCTTCAAACAACGGAATAATGGTTGCGGCACCGGGGTGCTTGATGAATTCTCTCGTACGTACGAGCCCAGAGGCCGTTTTCACGGTGTGTTTAGTGATATGCAAAAAACTGCCATCAAAAACTTTTTCAGCGCTCATAAAGGTTTCTGCAACCTTAGGTAAAAGCTTTTCTTTCAGAGACTGCATTGAGTTTTCCTCCTGAGGACTCATCGGTGATTGCGCAAGCGATTGAGAATGTAGTTTAAGAAAATGCCGTAAAGCGGAACAAAAATCACGAGGCCTGCCAAAATCTTCACGCCATAATCGACCCACGCCAATGCCACCCAGTTTTCCGCCATATAGGCATCCGTTGTTTGATAAAAGGCAACGCTATAGAAAATAAAGGTATCCAACAAGTTGCCAAACACGGAGGCCGCCGCCGGTGCCAACCACCATTGATAGAGCTGACGCAAACGTTGGAAAACGAAAATATCCAACAATTGCCCTAATGCATAAGCTACAAAGGAAGCCAAAGCGATTCGGAAAACAAAAAGACTAAAAGTGGTTAACGACGCCAGACCTTGGAAATCGCCTTGCTGGAAAATGGCACCGAAAATATAAGACAGAACAAGCGCCGGCATCATCGCAAAGAAAATGATGCGACGGGCTAAACGATCACCAAAAAGACGCACCGTTAAATCCGTTAAAAGAAATAAAAACGGATACGTAAATGTTCCCCATGTGGTTTCAATCCCCAAAACCGTGACGGGCAACTGCACGGCATAGTTACTTAAGACAATAAAAAAGATATGGGCAGCCCAAAGGCGCTTTAACGGAAAGTCTAAGTTCAGAGTGGGGTTTTGAGAAAAATCGGACATAGGGCTTCTTTTATTCATCGAAACCGACATTTTCGCATTGAGAGCCAGACTCTGGCAAAAATCTTTTGAAATCCCTCACTTCTGTAGCCCTAAAATGCACTCAATCGGTTAGACTAAAGCATTACTTCAACCTCAGCGAAAGAAATTACCATGGTTAGCCTTCGCGAGCGCATTGATGTTTTGATTCGTATCCTCTTTGGCGCAGCCATAGCGATCGGGTGTTACTTTGTTGTTGCCCCGTTTTTAACCGCTATTACGTCGGCAGGGATCGTCACAATCGTCAGTTGGCCGCTCTTTGTACGATTTAAAAATTCATTTGGCGAGCGCAGCACGCCTGCAGCGCTTTTAATGGTGACACTTTTAACGGTCTGCTTGATCCTACCGCTCTCATTTTTATCTGCGGTCGTGGCTCAACAGTTACCAGGTGCCATCTCGGGCATTATCAACTCCATACAACACATCGAATCCCCGATGTGGATTAAAGAAATCCCCGTCATCGGTTCTTGGCTTTTCGAGCAACTGGCTTTCCTCTTTGATCCGAAGAAGTTAGCAGACCTCATCCAACGTCTCATGCAACCCTTGAGTCGTATGGCATTAAACCTCGCGATTTCCGCAGGTAACGGCTTGGTTCAAATGGGCTTGGTTGCTTTTATCGCCTTCTTCATCTACCGTGACGGTGACTTGATTGCCAAGCGCTCTCAAGCCTTACTTGAACGCGTTTCAGGTGGATTGAGCAAAGAATTAAGCCACATTTTGGTTAACACCACTCGAAGCGTTGTGTGGGGCATTGTGGGGACGGCCGCAGCACAAAGTATCGTGGCTTGTATCGGCTTTTTGATTGTGGGTGCTCCCGGTACGCTTTTGCTCTCCATCGCCGTCTTCGTACTCTCTGTTGTGCCGATTGGTCCTCCGTTGGTTTGGGGCCCCGTTGCTTTCTGGCTCTACACTCAAGGTGAATTAGGTTTGGCCGCCTTTATGGTCGCTTGGGGTGTTTTGGCTGTTGCCAGCGTCGATAACTTCATCAAACCCTTATTGATTGCTCGCGGTACTCCCCTCCCCATCTCGTTGGTCTTCTTGGGTGTGTTCGGGGGTGTGATTGCCTTCGGTCTCTTAGGGATGATTTTGGGTCCGGTACTTTTAGCCATCGGTGTTGCCATGATTAAGACTTGGATTTCTGTTAAAGAAAAACCAAGAAAGAAAAACCCTGCAAATATCAATTTAGTGGCACCGGAGCCGGCCACTGTGGGGGAGCCCCAACAGCCCCGAGTCAACAAGGCGGATACCGTGGACTCTGGGCTGAAGGTGAATACGGCACCGAGGAAAAACCATCCGAAAAGGTACCCAAAGAGATCGAGAAGGTAATCGGCAGGTACGTTGAGTAAGACGAAAGGAGAAGTTTTAAAGCTTCTCCTTTATCGTTTAAGGGGCTTGCGGCACCGGTTAAATAAGACTTGCGGTCATCACGATTTTAATTGCTTTGAGCTTGAGCATATTGATCTTGAGCTACCGCAATCTCCGTGCATTGCTTCAGTTGAGCAATTTCTCGCTCGGCGATCAATGCAACCATCGATGTCAAATCTTTCTTCGTGTCCCATGCTTCAAAAGCATCGTAATAGCGCAGACGCTCTTCAGCGTAACGGATATTTACCGGCCAATACCCTGCTCTCACTAGTTGGTAGTTCAACAACAAGCGACCACTTCGACCGTTACCATCAATAAAAGGATGGATATCTTCATATCTACAATGGAATTGAGCAATTGCTTCAACCGGGTGCAAAAGCTTTGCATCCTTCTCCCACCATTGAACTAACTCTCGGATTAAATAGGGAACTAAACCAAAGTCAGGACGTTGAGTTGAGGAACCTGCAATTTGAACTTCAGTATTTCGATAGATTCCACAATGCTTGGGATTCATGCCCAACGAAACAAATTTATGGAAATCTTTGATCAACTCTTCTGACAATTGGACGTTCGCATTAGTCTCATCAAAAATCGCATCAATTCCCATGGCATAACCCAAAGTAGCCATAGCGTTGGACATTGGGCGACCGGCAACAGCAAGCCCATCATTGAGCAATAACGCCGTTTCCCTCAAACTGAGCGGAGAGCCTTCGATAGCATTGGAATCATACGTGTGAAGGACTCTGAATTCTTGACGAAATCGATATATCGCCCCTTCAGACAAAGGAGGATATCTTTTGAGTTTGCGTTTGGCTTCATCGACTCGATGAAGCCAATCTTTGATGTTAGGCATGATTAAAGAGTTAATTGTCTAACCTAAACGCTTGAGTGTCATCCCCGAACTCATCACGGGTTCATAAGGACTATCACTGTAGTCGGCGACTTCTCGCGGATCAATTTGAGCGGGCACGATATCATCGCCCAACAAATTCACAATCCCACGATAACCTACACCACGAGGCGTAAAGCCATAGTAGGTCGGGTAGTGGCGATCCTCATGTTGATGACCATGAAAGAGATACTTCACTTGCATGGTCTTGGCTAATTGATCCACAGCTAAAAAGCCTTTACGATGACAGCCCGGTGCTTCGTGAGTCACGAGTACATCGGCTTTTTGCGTGATCAAATTATCGTACGTTGACGGGAAAATGGACGTGCGGTGGCGACGAGGCAAGCCCCCTCTCCACATATTCCCGCGACCAATACGACGAATGAAAGCCCCGGCACTCATGTAGTTAGGTGCTTGTGGTGGCATCCAAATTTGGCCACGGAAAACACCGCCAAGACCGGCAATGCGAATACCGTTGACCATCGCCACACGACCGTGCAGGTTGTGCCCTGCTAGCTCACTTCTCCATAAACGATCATAGAAGTAATCGTTGTCGGTATCGTGATTGCCGGGAATCCACCACACGTCTACAAAAGGCAAAATGTCCGCCAACACCTCATGCAAAGGCGCAGGCGGCTGCAAGTCACCCAAAATGATCATGGCTTTCGGACGGTGCTCTTTACCTGCCTGAATAATGTGATCAAACCCTCCGTGCGGATCCCCGCAGAAGAATACTTCTTGAGCACGCTGTTCAATCGGAACAGACGAGGGCTCAAGTTTGGCAGCCTCTACGGGTTTCGGACGCGGATGGTTTTTATTGCGATAATGGTAACGACGGAAGGTCACGCCTGTGATCCCTTACTTGTAGTTTTCCATCATCTGAGCGAGTTCATGACGCACAGCGTCTTGCAAACTCTGCGGTTCCATCACCTTACAACCGGCACCAAATTGGAGGATGTCACCGACCAATTCAGGGCTATTGTCAGCGAAAGGAATCGTCAATTCATAGACGTCTTCGCTAACCCAATTTTCGAACTGATCTTTGTGCCAAACAAATTGACTTGCGCGCTTGGCAGCAAGACCGGCAAAGCGAATACGAGCGTATTGCGGAACCTCACCACGGAACATACCGTAAGTGGCACCCAACTCGGCTTCCACGGCCTTCATGGGGATGGGCTTGACACCGGTCTTCATGATGTCGGCAAAACGAACGTTTTCGACATTGAAGCTGCGAAGTGCACCGCGAGTATGGCACCAAGCATCCAAATACCAACGACCACGGTAGTAAACCAAGCGCATAGGGCTGACAACGCGTTCCGTTTCCTCTTGCTTATTTTCAGACCAATAACGCAAGCGAAGACGTTGACGGTGAACCAAAGCTTGCCCCAAGACTTCAAAGTAATCGTTGGTGATGGGCTTGCGAACCGGTTCTTGAATCACGATGCGCTTTTTCAATTCGTCAATATTGGCTTCTTCTTCGAACATGATAGAGCGAAGACGAGCCGAGACTTGACGCAAGTCGCGACTTAAAAAACCCTTACGGTTCTTTTCCAACTCATCGAATTGATCAAGCGTTTTGATGGAGTGATAGAGCTCATCGGGCGTAAACCAAGAGGACTTGCGTTCATAGAAGTCTTCGCGCTTGGCATCGGCACGATTCTTAGCAAAAAGGTAACCACCACGGATGCGAGAAAAGACGATCGGAGCCTTTAAGGATTCACGCATATAGCGCAAGTCACGCTTGACAGTCGCAGGAGCAGCTCCCGTTGCACGTTGCAAATCTTCGAAAGTTGCGATCCCTTTCTCACTGATCAAGCGATCGATTTTCATAATACGGACGTTGAATTCGTTTGTGGTATTCATAGTAATCCTCTCAAAAACACCATAATGGTATCGAACAATGAGCCTGACTTCAACTAAAAATCGACTTTTATCGCATTTTTTCAAAAAAAAAGAGTCGTGGACACAACTAACCACGACTCCGTTTGTATTTGCAAGTATCTTTTTAAGGTAATTTTTCGTAGTCTTCAACACTGACGGGTTCAAGCCACTCATTACCCGTCCCTTCTCCCGGGACCTCAATGGATAAGTGAACGAACCAACTGTCTTTGGCAGCTCCATGCCAATGTTTGACGCCTGCCGGAATCACGACAACATCGCCTTCTTTTAACGCTTGAGCGGGCTTGCCCCACTCTTGGTACCAACCACGGCCCGCCGTACAGAGCAAGATTTGACCGCCACCCTTTGTTGCTTGATGAACGTGCCAATTATTGCGACACCCAGGCTCGAAAGTCACATTACCAATGACAACGCCCTGCGTTGATAACATATTAAGGTAGCTGTTACCGACAAAATATTTGCCGTATGCGGTATTAGCGTCACCGCGAGCAAATGGTCCTAACTTTTGTTCCATGACCATCTCCTTATTCTTAGTTTGAAGTGTTCTCGTCTCAGAGTTCTCCACTATTGGTCAGCTTGAGACACTTCAAAGGATAAAGAGTCTGAACCCATTGAGATTGCATGAAATTTTGAGATTCTTGCCCAAAACTACCCCTTTGCAGAGACAAATATAGCCAATTGGAAATTTCTGAAAAAAAACTTGCGATGACGTTTCCATCAACCGCAAGCTTTTTTGTGACCGTTCAGTCTAATATGGTTAAAGAGGAACGTACTTTGTGATCACTTCAATCCAAAACGGAATGGAGACAATTGCCGTCAATGTGTGAGCCGTTGTAATCCCTGCTACCAACGGTGCGTCCCCTCGCATGGCAGCTGTCATCACATAGCACGATTGCGCCGTCGGCAACATGGCAAAGCACATTAAGGCGCCGGCGGCCACCGTCGGCAAATTAAAGACCAAGCACATCACTAGAGCGAAAGCCGGCAGAACAAAAAGTCGTTCAATGGTATTACCCGTAATGAGCGGCCATTGAGAGACCAAGCCTTGAATCTTTAAGCCCGCCCCAATGCACAAAAGCCCCATGGCAAGCGAAGCGTTACCCAAAGACTTAAAGAAATGCATCACAACTTCAGGCATTGCCAATCCCGAGATATTGACAACAAGCCCGGCGCTCGTTGCAATGATTAAAGGATTGGTAAAGATGGACTTCAAGGTCTTCATTAAGACGCCACCTTCGTTGGCCGTTTGCTCTTTTTTAGCGACGGCAGAAGCTAATGCTGCCACGGCGATGGAATTGCTGATCGGAACCCAAAAAGCAATCAAAAGGGACATCAAAGCCAAGCCTTCTTGACCGTAGAGACGGCTCACGATGGCAAAGCCAATATACGTGTTAAATCGGAACCCGCAGTGAAAAGCCGAGGCGTGCGTAACACCGTCACCCTTAATGAAAAAACGCAAGGCGTAGGAGAAAAGCACGCCACCCATCATGGCAGCAATACCCACACTTAGGAACGTGCCGGCCTCTGCTAAAGATAATTTAGCGTTAGCAACAGACGTAAAAAGCATTGGCGGGAAAAGTACGTAGAAAACTAGTTTTTCAGTACCCTTCCAAAAGCCTTCATTGAAAAATGAGTTCTTTAAGAATTGTCGAAGCAAATACCCGAGCAAGATAATCATGAAATCGGGCAAAATCAACAAAACGCTGGACATGTCTGGTTTTTCCTAATCCATCTGATATGTAATGTAACTATCAGTATAGGCGAAAATTCTCAAGAAACACTTGAGAAGTTTCACCGATATCAAAAATTGAAGACCATTTGAGTCGATTCTTGAATTTGGAACTGATTATCTGATACGCATTCTTTGCTCATATTTGCAGTGATTTCAGCTGAACGAATCTCATCCGTTGGGGTTAATTCCTGTAAAACAATATCTGCCAACAGGGCATCTTCAATGTCTGCGCAAAGATTATCTAAATCTTCGTCGTAGACAGAAGACTCATCAAAGAGATCCTTTTGCAATTCATCCGTGAGATAGGCGCCCAACGCTTGCAAACGGGCCCAGAAGTCATCCAGTTTTGTCCCAAAAAGGGAGCGCCCGTCATCGGGGAAAAGCGCAATGGCTGCATGGTAGTCGGCCAAGACGCGATCAAATCGAGCGTCTAGTCCGCGAAATTGCACCATCTTTTCATAGTAATATTCGTAACGCTTAAATCGAGTCGCTGGCATCAAGTAAGCATCTCTCGTACATTGATCAAGACGACGGTACAGCACATCTTGGAATTCCACCATTAGACGAACTCCCAACGCACTCGCATCCGAAATCTGAATTCGGTCAAGCTCCCACGTAAATCGCAACTGAGCTAACACTCGCCGTGTGACATCTTCCACCGCCTCTTTCTTGTCATCGCAAGCACTCAAGCGCCCCTGAAAACGCGGATCTTCAGTGAAGAGACGGTCTAACGCCACCATAAGTTCATCGGCAAAAATGCCACGACTCAAAGAGGTGTAACGAAGGCTATAGCGTTCCATGAGTTGTGAGACATCAAGCGTTCGATCAGAATTAAAAATCCAACCGCTAATGTTCTCCAAACCAATCCCCTTCATCTCTCGGTTAAGTTCCTTCATTGTCATCTCCAAAAGAATGGAACTGGGTACCTGAGCAAAGAGTTTGTCGTTAACCGTTTTCCAACTCTCGCCCGTAGGCGTTCCCAAAGAAGGCGATAAGGGATGAATGAAGATACGAGCAGCGAGCGTCGTTACACTGTAGGTGGCTTGAACAAATGCGCTTTGAATGCAAAACATGATAAATACCCATTTCTTTCTTCAATGGGATAAGCATTTGCAAGGTGGAAATCGTCAAGCGAAAAAACAAAGAACTACGACAGAAACGCCACGACTGAATGAAATAACTCAATCAAACCCAACATCGAAATACAAACCCATTAAAAAGCAATTAACCCAAAATTCAGATGTCGTAGTGCTCTTTATTCTAGAGATTCGGAAAAGTAAAAATGCTGATATAAGTCAAAAGAATTGAAAAACCCGATGCTACACATTGGAAAACATCGGGCTCAGAGAAACGAATTAATTAAATAGCGTCTTCGTCGGTTTCACCGGTACGAATGCGAATGACTTGTTCAACATTAAAGACAAAAATCTTCCCATCTCCAATTTTGCCGGTGCGGGCAGACTTTTGAATGGCTTCAACGGCTTGATCGACCAAGTCTTCACTCATCACGGCTTCAATCTTCACTTTAGGTAAGAAATCCACCATGTACTCTGCCCCACGGTAGAGTTCCGAGTGACCCTTTTGGCGGCCAAAACCCTTGACTTCGGTGACGGTCAATCCTTGAACACCGATATCGGCCAAAGCTTCACGGACATCGTCCAACTTAAACGGTTTGATAATGGCGACAACTTGTTTCATAACTTTCCTCTATCGGCGATCCACCAAAAGACCTTCAAAAAACACAGATGATAACCCCTTAAGAGGTTGTTCACTCAAACGCACGCCCAATGGGGCCAAACGGTGTTTAAACTGGGAGCGCTTCACTAATCGTACCACTTGTTGGGCAAGATCAGATCCCCAACGCTTGCGAAGTTTGGCTCCATCGACTCGTTCTTCAATCATTTGATGCAAGATGGCATCAAGCACGTCATAGGACGGCAAAGAATCTTGGTCGGTTTGATTGTCTCGCAATTCTGCTGACGGAGCCTTGGTCAAAATGTTTGACGGAATCGTCTCGCGCAAGAAGTCCACCGCTTCACACATGGCATAAAGATCGCTCTTATAAACGTCAGATAAAAGTGCCAAACCGCCGACCATATCACCATGGAGTGTGCAGTAACCCACGGCCAATTCACTCTTATTGCCCGTGTTTAACACAAGAGAGCCATCAGCGTTACTGAGTGCCATCAGATAAACCCCACGAATACGGGCTTGAAGGTTTTCTTTCATTAACCCCGTATCAAGCCCATAGGGCAATTGATCATTGACAGTACTCTCTAAAAGTTTAAAAGCCGGCATGATGTCAATCATGCGTAAATGCAAACCTAAGTTCGCGCAGAGCTCTCGTGCGTCTTTAAAACTGGCTTCACTCGTGTAGCAAGAAGGAAGAGCAAAGACGTTAACTCGATTGCTGCCTAAAACGCTGACCGCCACTGCGGCAACAATGGCAGAATCTAAGCCCCCGGATAAACCGATCGTGACCTTTGAAAAACCACAACGGTTTAAGTATTCTCGAAGTGCCACACGCATGCCTTCATAACGAATATGATGGTCGCTTAAAAGCGCAGCACCGCCTTCGTCCAACGAAATAATCTTGTCGCTTGCCAAGTGCGTTGAGCGTGTACGACCGTTGCGAACCACTTTGCATTGACCGATATAGACACGACCGTCGTCGGTAAAGGCTTGTCCGTCAATCAAGACGTACGAAGAAGGCAACTCCGGTTTAAATACTTCGCCAACGCAGGCCGTGCGAAAGATTAAATCGTAAGGTTCGCTCTCAAGCGGTTGACGAACGGTAAAACCGCCTTCAAAACTTTCAAAAGGCAAAACTTCTGCCACGCCATCAACGATTTTATAGACGTCATAACCGTCCATGCGTTTGACAGGCAAAATCACCGTGAGACCAGAGCGCTTCAAACCGCTCATTAATCGGTTCAAAGCCCCTTGCATTTTCTCCCAATGCGCATCACGCACCTCTTGCGGTTTTTCAATCATGCCGTTCATGAACTGTGCGGGCAGAACCAACACATCACCCTTGGCATATTGACGTGAACGCACGCCTGCTACCAACGAACGACAATTATGATCGGGATCGAAAAGTCGATAACTTTGAGAGCAAATATAAACGGTCATGAGAAATTCTCGATTCAATTAGAGCGTCTTGCTAAGAAAATGGGCCGCAAGCCAACAAACTCACGACCCATTTTAAATGAACGGCCTAGAAATTAACCGCGAAAGGCGGCTTCAAGAGCCGGCACCACTTGCTTCTTACGGCTCATGACGCCCGGCATCCAGATCATTTCGTTCATGTCCATGCAGCCCGGATCCATACCGAAACCGGCAAGAATGCGGTTGCAGTCATCGGAAACCAACAAGAGTTCGCTGCCTTCCTTCATGATGTCCGTCAACAAGAGCATGGCCGTATGACGACCTTCTTCGCCCTTAACAGCGGCCAATTCAGCCTTCAATTCTTCCTTGATGTCCTTGACCAAGTCCAAAGAGATCAATTCCAATTGACCGACACCGATCTTGGCACCGTTCATGCTGAAATCCTTAAAGTCACGGAAAATCAAATCACGCATCGGAACACCGGCCACGGCGCTCTTAGCGGTGAACAATTCCATGCCCAAAGCTTCGATGTCTTCAACACCGGCAATCACTGCCAATTCAGCTGCTACCTTCTTATCTTCTTCCGTGCACGTCGGGCTCTTAAAGATCACCGTATCGGAGAGGATGGCGCAGAGCATGGCACCGGCGATGTTTGCCGGAATCTTATGGCCCATGTAGTCATACATGCGCTTCAAAATCGTGTTCGTGCAACCCACCGTCCAAATGATGCATTCGATCGGAGAAGAGCTCGTCACATCACCCAACTTATGATGGTCAACGATACCCTTGAGGTTGCATTGGTCGATATCAGCCGGAGCTTGAGCCTTGTCGGAGTAGTCCACCAAGTAAACATCCTTACCGGCCACAGAGTCAATCACTTCCGGAGCCGTCAAACCGAAACGATCCAAAATGAAAGCCGTTTCCGGAGAGGGCTTACCTTGAGCAACGGCCACCACATCCAAACCACGGCGTTGATAGAGATCGGCACAAGCGATGGCAGAAATGATGCTGTCGGAGTCAGGGTTCTTATGACCTAAAACATAAGCGGACATGTTCTTCGTATTCCTTCAATAAAAAAGATTCAAAACAGATTAATTTTAGCGTGTTTGAGAGTGCTTGCGTTAAGCATCCATTTGCAAAAGATGTTCGACAGCACGCTCAACTTCGTCATCACGGGTAGAAATCAATCCGACATTCTTAAAGCCCACTTCTTCAAGAAGGGCTTTAGCTCTCGGATGAATCGTTAATACAAAAGCGCGCTGCAGCCATTCTCGAGCTCCGGCCACGCCCTTGACGGCATGTAAAAGCACGCCGACGGCGTCAGTGCTTGTCAAATAGATAATGGGAGCAGGCCCATTGACTGCTTTTTGAAGTTCAATCGTCTGATCGGTATCAAGTTCTAGCGGAGCGCGTTGATAAGCAGGTAACACTTCAACATCCGTGCCGTGCGAAATCAACTGCTCCTTTAACCATTCGCGGCCGACTTGACCACGAACGATAAGAACGCGAGCCGGAAAACCGCGGAGTTTTAAAAGTTCAAAAAGTTTTTCTGAACCCGAATCCACCGTGTCGCCTTCCGGAAACAATACCTTCGTATCTTCACCCCAAGCCGCACGAATCACGCGAGCAGTGCTTGAGGCCAAAGTAGCTAATTCAATGTTGGCGGGCCATCGGGAGACGTAGACGGCACTTGCTGCCACGGCAGTGGGGCTTGCAAGCAACACCATGTCAAAACTGGATAAATCAGTTAAACGGGCTTGAACACGCTCAGGATCAGACGGCGGCACAATCGTAAACGCAGGCCACTTCCACACACGGAAACCGTTTTTAATCAATCGGTCACCAAGGCGATCGTTCGCAGCACCGGGGCGCATCAAAATAATTGGTCGTTGATATTGAATCATCGTGAAAACAATCAGTAAATTGCTATAAAGTCGGCAATTAGGGGCTAATTCTTAGAAATTACTCGAAAATTATCAAAATTTTTCTACTTTTTGCGAGTTAATTAAAGACAATTGTGTAATTTTACCAAATCCGAAAATATCACTTCTATCGCTCAAATAAGATAACCAACTGAATTTTAATAATTATTTGAAATTTTCACTGAATTTTCTATTTTCTATCTCTCTCCAAAAAGTTAAGTAAAATACTGAAAATTCAAAACAACTCCTGAGAGAGACAAATGACTCAAGTTGCTACCGAACATTTAGATCCGTTGGCTCAAAAGAAAAAGGCCTGGTCGGGTCGTTTTTCTGAACCGGTTGCTGATTTCGTTTTGCGCTACACCGCCAGTATCGACTTCGACAAGCGTATGGCGATCGCCGATATTGCCGGTTCCATTGCTCATGCCACGATGATGAATCACGTTGGTGTCTTAGCCGATGAAGACTTAGCCGCCATTAAACGTGGCATGGCCCAAATCGTTGAAGAAATCCAAGCCAACAAATTCGAGTGGAAGTTAGAACTCGAAGACGTTCACTTAAATATTGAAGCGCGTCTGACGCAATTGGTGGGTGACGCCGGTAAGCGTTTGCACACGGGCCGCTCCCGCAATGACCAAGTCACGACCGATACGCGTCTTTACTTGCGCGAAGAAATTGACACCATCATTCACTTGTTGAGCGACCTTCAAGAAGTTTTGGTTGCTAAGGCCAAGGGCGAAACCGACACGATTATGCCGGGCTTTACGCACATGCAAGTGGCTCAACCCGTCACGCTCGGTCACCACTTGTTGGCTTACGTTGAAATGTTTGAACGTGACCGCAACCGTATGATCGACTTGCGTCGTCGTGTGAACCAATGCCCGTTGGGTGCCGCCGCTTTGGCCGGTACCACCTACCCGATCGACCGTGAATTCACGGCCAAGTTGTTGGGCTTTGAATCCGTTATGCAAAACTCTTTGGATGCCGTGAGCGACCGTGACTTCAGCATTGAATTCACCGCCGCCGCCTCCTTGGTAATGATGCACATCTCTCGCTTATCTGAAGAATTGATCTATTGGATGTGCCAACGCTTCAAGTTCATGATGTTGCCCGACAAGTTCACGACGGGTTCCTCCATCATGCCGCAAAAGAAGAACCCCGACGTGGCTGAAACCGCTCGCGGTAAAGCTGGTCGTGTGGCCGGTGACTTGATGAGTTTGACCCTTTTGATGAAGGGCTTGCCTTTGGCCTACGCAAAAGACACGCAAGAAGACAAGGAACCGGTCTTTGACGCTTTGGATACGGTGAAGGACACGTTGCGTGCTTTTATCGAAATGATGCCGGGCGTTGAACCCAACCGTGAAGAAATGCTTCGTGCTGCTCAAGCCGGCTACCCTGCCGCTACAGACTTGGCCGACTATCTCACGAAGAAGGGATTGCCCTTCCGTGAAGCTCACGATGTCGTCGGTAGCGTTGTTCGTTTAGCTCAAGACCGCAACTGCGACTTGGCTGACCTTACGTTGGAAGACTTGCAAGGCTTCTCCACCTTGATCGAAGAAGACGTCTACGAAAAGGCTTTGAAGCTCGAAGCCTGTGTCGCAGCTCGCGATCACGTGGGCGGGACGGCTCCGAACCAAGTGCGCTATCAAGTCGCTCGTTGGGAAGACACGTTTACCCAACGTCGCCAAGAAGTGCCCCACAAGACTTTGCTTGAAATGACGAAATAATTTCGAGTCAGAGCATATTTGAAGCGGGACTGAAATTTCAGTCCCGTTTTCTATTTTGGACAGAAGCAGAGGATGCCGGCAAAACTCCCGACATCCTCTTTTTCTATCCTCGCGAGTTCACCTCAAAAACTCCACTTCACGCCGACAGACATTTGATAATCTTTTTCATATTGATCACCCTTCTCACGTTCAAGCTGCATAAAACCATTCAAATCTCTTGTGAGATTCCAATCCAAACCCATCCCGTAGTACCAACGTGTACCGTCAAGGGTGTGAGAGAATCTCACGTCATTGACACGAATGCGTTGATCGCCCAAGAACTCATGCTTGAGACCACCTGTGACATAGAGTTGGAAGAAACGGTTATCTGTCATATCGTTAGCTGTGCTGTAGAACCACTTCTTACCCAACACGACACCCAAACGCCCCACTAGGCTATCCATATCCTTTTGAGTAACACGCATGCCATTATCCAAGTGATAGGACTTGCCGTTTAACCAGTAATAGCTCAATTGAGCTTGAGGCTCAATGAACCATTGGTCTTGAACGGGATTGCCATTGAGATTGGTGTGCTGAGAGGCAAAACGTTGACCCACTTCAACGGAAGCTCCTAAACCCGTGGACTTAAAGTTTCCCTTCGTTAAAGTGCCGTCTAACATTCTCGTCTTTAAGTCTTCATCAAATCGATCTATACCTAAAACAAAGTCTGCATATTGACCAGCCTCATCCGTGTAGGTCGCATAAAGACTTGCACCGTAAGTGTTTAAGTCACCTTGCCCCTGAACACTTGTTTTAGTTTTTTGATCAGTTTCAACGTACTTAATGTTGCCACCCACGATCCACATATCGTTCGGGCTTTGACTCACAACGTGATCAACCCCAAGGTTAAAGCCATGTAGCTTTTGAGAAACGGCATTGTGACCAATGCCCGATACACGATCCTTTTGACTCAAGGCGCGAATCCACAAACCCTCTTTCGCACCGTAACGCACTTCCCCTAAACGCTTTCTAAGATCAGTGAGTTGCGTCTCCCAAATCGCAGTTTGAGCGCCTAAACCTGATAGGGCTGTAACGAGTTCTGCGGACGGACTCAAAATCGGCACGGGACTGGGTGTCGGAGCGGGGCCGGGTGCAGGTTCTGGGCTTGGTATCGGCGTAGGCTCTGGAGCTGGCTCCGGAGTCGGCGTGGGAACTGGTGTAGGCTCCGGGCTGGGCGTCGGCGTCGGACTGGGTGTGGGATCTGGCGTCGGCGTTGGTTGCGGCTCCGGTTCCGGCGTCGGAGCCGCCTTTGGTTTTAAATACCATTCGACCCCTTTTGCTCCTTGACGGGATGCCAATTCATAGAGATAGACACCTTCGTCAATAACACGACCTTTAGAGGTTTCGGCCAATTCAAAAAGCGTTATTCCCTGGGCTGTTTGAATCAAACCACCGCTCTCCTCTCCATTACCACTGCCAGAGGACTTCACATAAACCGTATGCTTACCATTGCCATCTTTGACCAAGAAACGATCATTTTTCTTGGCGCCAACGTCCGTTCGGAAAACAAACTGACCATTGTCACCCGAAAGATAGTTAACCGCTAATGTTTGATAATCTTTCGTGTTTTTACCGCCACTTAAATCCACCAAAGCATCTCTGACCGTTAAGTAGGTGGCAGACGAATCTCCTGTCATCGTCCAAGCGCTATTTTTTCCAAAAATTAAATCAACGACACCCACGGAATCTTGACTTCTTAATTCATTGGAGATGGCGTGGGCATGGCCCTTGAATCCGCCATTCACACCAAAATTGATCTCAACTTTGGAGTTTGACTGATTGTCACCGTAAATGTTGCCATCCATAACAACACTACCTTCGTCACCGGTTCCAATCGAAACGTTGCCTCGTCGAGCGTGAATTTGTCCTTGAATATGAACAAAATCATCACCATAGACACTGAGTTTCTCAGTCGTTGTTTGAGAGAGCACCACGTTTTTACCTTCAAGGTAAACTTCTTTACCCTTTAAATCCACGACACCCGTAGCACTATTGGTGTTAATCATCGGTACGTTATTTTGGGTTGATTTCGTACCAATAAAGAGCACGTTATCTGACTTGATTTTCAACACACCGCCACCGTTATTGTTGATAACGTTAGGATGACTGACGGATTCAATAAAGATGTCACCGCCGGCTGTAAGACTTAAATTACCGACATTCTGAATGGCATTCATCTTGTCTGAAAGTAATAACATACTGCCATTGGTAGCTTCAAGCGTCATCGTTCCCTTACCCAACACGGCATGCTGAGCACTTTCGACAATGAGGTTATTGTTGGTAGTGATCGCTGTCTTAGATGAGTTGGAATTTTGACTAATTCCATGACCGTCGGGAGACGTATTTTGAATTTGAAGCTCTTTGACGTTCACCGTCAAAATGCCTTTCTTTGCGGTTCTCACTAACGCACTATCTATATCCTCTTGCACACGAATAGCAAAAGGGCCTGAGAGCTCAACTTGAGCTGCGCTATCGGCCTTCACAAAGTCACGGTTCTTTTGTAGTTGGTACCAATGATTTTTATCCAAAACCACCTTGCCGTTAAGAACCCCAACGGGTTCTTCCGACGTTTCAAATATCGCTGTCGGTTGGTCAAAGTTCACCTTTTGAGTAGCGAAAGACTTGTTTACTTCCGCTAACTTCTTTTGGGCTAACTCAAACCCTTTGTCAGCACGAATTGTTGGCTGTGGATTAGAGGGAGTTTGTGAGGCCAAGGTAGCACAAGGAATGATGGCCCAAAGGGCCACCATAAGCGGCGAGGGGGACATTGTTTCTCCTGTATGTAGGGATTTATAAAATTAATTATTTATGTCCCTTCATTCTCGCAACACCCCCCGAGTTTGGGTATGAGACTAAGTGCTTATTTTCCTATTTACAGTTGTTAGATCCTGTGTCATTTGTTTCTTGTTACACACAATTGGAAACAAAGGAACTGCATTAAACTTCCAGAGTCGTGAACGCAAAGCGATCCACATCAAAAAGGCCACGATCGGTCACTCTCAAATGAGGAATAACGGGTAATGACATGAAGGCTAAGGTCATCACAGGCTCCACGCCATCGGCAAAGTCAAAAACTTGGTGCGCCGTTTCGTATAGTGCACTTTGTCCGACAATAACGTCTTGGCTTTCCCCGTCACTCATTAAGCCTCCAATGGGAAGCGCAAAAGTGGCTAATACCTTGTGATCTTTAACAACCACCATACCGCCACCCATGGCTTTTAACGTATCGTGCGCAAGCACCATGTCGGCATCCGAGCCACCGGCAATCACCACGTTGTGACTGTCATGAGCAATGGTCGTCGCGATCGCTCCATTCATTAATGAATTTTCTTTAATGTAGCCACGCAACACACCTAAACCAATGGAAGCTTTCTCGTGGTGGCGTTCAATCACGGCAATTTTCACCAGCCCCGGATTTAAAGACGCTTGGAAGTGATTGTCACCCTTGATGGTTTGAGTACCGCTTTCGGTAAGAATTTGATTGGGAAGCACGTCAATCACACGAATCAATGACGTTTTAAATTCCATACGAAGCGATTCTTCACTAACGGGCGCTGTTTTCACAGAAGATAAAACCGTTGTCGGTTGATGCAGCGCTTCAACAGAACGCAAACAGCTTCCATCGTGGGCAACGTGTTCACCCTTTAGGTAAACATCGGCAACCTTAAAGTCTCTGAGGTTCTTGACGATCGCAAAGTCTGCACGATAACCCGGTGCAATGGCCCCGATTTTTCGTAAACCGTAGTGACGTGCCGCATAGACGGTTGCCATGCGCAAAGCGGTCATGGGTTTAAGACCGGCAGCCACCGCCATCCTCAAGTGCTTTTCCATGTGACCACGCGTTTGAATGTCGCTCGGATTCGCATCATCGGTGCAGAAAAAGCACATCGATGCATTATCGTCCGTCACGCCTTGAATTAAAGCTTCAAAATTCTTCGCAGCCGACCCTTCACGAATATTGACAGCCATCCCACGACGAATACGTTCTTGAAGTTCTTGTACTGTCGAGCATTCATGATCACTTCCGATACCGGCCAAAGCACAAGCAGACAACTGACTTCCCAAGAACATTGGCGCATGTCCGTCAATGGCCACACCTTGATTCTTGGCATCCATGAGCTTTTGCATAAGATCCGGATCACCCATGAGAACCCCCGGAATATTCATCACTTCAGCTAGTCCCAACACTTTGGGATGACCATAGAATTCACGGAGGTCTTCAGCTTTTAGAATGGCACCGGAATTCTCAAATGGCGTTGCAGGTACGCATGACGGCAACATAAATCGGATATCTAAAGGCGTGTGCTCTGCCGCTTTGAGCATGTACTCAATCCCGGCTTTGCCGGCGACATTGGCAATTTCATGAGGATCGGCAATCACCACACTCGTGCCGTGCGGCACCACCAAGTCACTGAAGCGCTCAGGACTCAACATAGAGGACTCAATGTGGACATGCGTATCAATAAAGCCCGGTAGTAAATAAGCGCCGTTAAGATCAATCGTCTCTTTGGCCTTGCGACTGCCCGTCTTCACGCAATCAACAACCACTCCGTTATCGACCAAAACATCCACGTCGGATAAAAATTCACCACTAAAGACGTCTGCAACGATGCCGTTCGAAAAACACAACTGTGCAGGGGCCTTGCCTTGAGAAACATTGATTGCTTCAACAAATGCTTTTAAGTCCATCATCAACCTCAATATTGGTTTGAACGACCCGAATGGGTCACTGATTGCAGTTTAATTCAGAAAGTTAGGGAATTCATTAATACTAAGCAAAACTATTTAGATTATTTACGTCTAAAATAGGTTTGTTTTAGTCCTGAGATCCTTTGGAGGCAAAATGCAATCTCAATGTGAACACAAGGTTTGGCGCGATACGGCTAGTGACGCCGCCAATCGTTTGACGACGGCTACCGTCAATGAATTCCTTGAATTTTGTAAGGTTCCCCGTCCGGGTTTCCACACGGAAAAAGCTTTAGCTTATTTCCAAGCTTACGCTGATAAGCACGGCTTTAAGCACTACCGTGACAACTATGGCAATTTCTGGATGGATGTCCCTGCCACCGAAGGTTACGAAAACTATCCTAAAGTGATTCTTCAAGCCCATATGGACATGGTCTGTGTGTGCACGTCCGATAAAGACATTGACTTCAAGACCACCGGCATTACGGCCATCATCAATGGTGACCGTATGACCGCCGACGGTACGTCTTTAGGTGCTGACAACGGTATCGGTGTGGCTGCCGGTTTGGCAGTGGCCACGAGCGATGTTCCGCACGGCCCGTTGCGTTGCTTATTTACGGCTGACGAAGACGTGGGCTTGCATGGTGCTGCCGCTTTGGATCCGACTGCTCTTGATTCTGAATTCTTGATCAATATCGACCTTGAAGAAGAAAACGAAGTTTGTTACTCCTGCGCAGGTAACTTGCGCGCTTCCATGAAGCAAAAATTTGCCACGAAGCCCATCTGTGAATGCCGTCGCGTGTTCCGCTTGACCGTTGACAAGCTCTTGGGCGGTCACTCCGGTATGGACATTCATCGCAATCGCTTAAACGCTTCAGTGGCTTTGATGACGATGCTCGACCGTGTTCAAACGGCCTGCGGCAAGATTCGCTTTGTTGAAGTGAAGTCCGGCGCCGCCTTTAACGCCATCACGCACAATGGTTCTGCCACGTTTGCTGTAAAGGCTGAAATGGAAGCTCAAATGCGTGAAGCCATCGCTGCTGTTCAAGCCGAACTTGCTGAAAAATTCCCGCTTGAAAAGATGACGGTTGAATTGACGCAAGTAGATGCAGAAGGCTTGGAAGCCATCTCCGGCGAAGACTCTGCCAATTTGATTGCTCTTGTTAACTACTTGCCGCAAGGCGTGTTAGCCATGAGTCCGAAGATTGACGGTTTGGTTCAAACGTCTTCGAATACGGGTATTTTGCAATTGGTCAAAGGCATTTGTGAAGTCGGTACCAGCAGTCGCTCTTGCGTGACCGCTGACGTTGATAAGTTAGAAGATGACTTCCGTAAGGAGTCCGCCAAGTACGGTTACGAATTGTCCGTCATGAGTAAGTACCCCGGCTGGGACGGCGATCCGGATACGCCCCTTTTGAAGCTCGCTGCCGAAGGCTATAAGAGCATCGGTGTTGACGCTCGTTTGGTTGCTATTCACGCCGGTCTTGAACCCTCTTGGTTCTCCTCCAAGCGCGAAGGCATGCAAATGATCTGCTTAGGCCCGACGATCAAGGGTGCTCATACGACCGAAGAAACGTTGTACATCGACACGCTCGCTCCGACGATGGACGTTGTGCTTTACTGCTTGCATCACGTCAATGAGCTCTAATTGAGTGTATTTTTGGGGATGTTCGTCATCTCCCAAGAAAATGACGGTATTAGGTTCGTCCTGATGCCGTCATTTTTTTGTATTCAATTAATTTGTGATGTCAATTAACCGTTCCCAGAATCGGTGCACAGACTTTGATGATTGTTGAGTTTTTTTACGAATCAGATAAGCCGTCACTTCAAGCTTAGGATTCAAAGGAATAAACACCAAATCATCGTTATGGAGCAATCCTTCAAACGTCATTAAGGCCCCCATATTGCCGGCGGCCATCTGCAAAGCAGTATTGACTAAGTTGTAGCTGGCGTTAATGTGCAGATGTTCCATCTCTTTTCCAAACCAACTTTGCAGTGCATTAAATCTATAAAATTGCGCACTCACAATAAGGGGGTAAGGCGATAAATCGTCAGGAGAAACACTGGACTTTTGAGCTAATGGATGATCGCGTCTGACAGCAATGCCCCAATACTCGCTCCATGGCAGACGACGACTTAAATACGGCGTTAAATCAAAAGGCTCAAACACCTGACCTATATCTGCCAATCCTAAATCCACACGTCTGGCGACTTCTTCACCGTTAGCGCTGTGGATATGAAATTGCACCCCCGGGTACTCAGTTTGAAACCGATGCATGCAATCAACAATATGACGCATATTGACGGTTTCGCCTGCTGCGATCGTAATGGGACCACTGATGTCATCATCAGTTTTATTGATGAGTTCAACCTCTGTTCTTTCTACCAACTCCGTGATTTCGTGAGCACGTTTGTAAAGTAACTCACCTTTTGGTGTCAAGGTCACTCCTTTTGAGGAACGAACAAAAAGTGCTCCGCCCAACTCGTCTTCTAACTCACGAATGGTTCGCGTGAGATTAGGCTGCGTGTGATGAAGCGTTTCTGCCGCACGGATAAAACTCTTTTCTCTGGCAATCGCTAAGAAAAATTTCAGATCTCTCAAATCCATCACATTCTCCATACTTTTTTGTTATTTTATCACGATATAAATAAGTATTTGAAATGGCGAAAATCTCTTCATAAAATGGTTTCAACTCAATCAACAAGAGGAGAAAATCATGAATCGTCGACAAGTTCTTCAAGGCTCCGCATTGACCATGTTAAGCGTGATTACTCCGGCTTTTGCCAAAGGGAAAGAAGAAATGAATGCTCTGACAATGACCGCTACTTGGGACAAAATTTTTCCGTTAAGCCCCAATATCGAACATCGCAAGGTTAGCTTTAACACGCGTTTTGGCGTGACATTGGCGGCTGATCTCTACCGCCCGAAAAACCGTAACGGTAAGCTCCCCGCCATTGCGGTGAGCGGCCCCTTCGGTGCGGTGAAAGAACAGTCCTCAGGTCTTTACGCCCATACGTTAGCAGAAGCTGGCTTTTTAACGATTGCTTTTGACCCGAGCTTTACGGGTGAAAGCGGTGGTTTCCCGAGAAATGTTGCCTCTCCGGACATTTCCACGGAAGACTTCAGTGCCGCCGTTGACTACCTCTCCAATCTTGATGGTGTAGATGCCAACCGCATCGGCATCTTAGGTATCTGTGGTTGGGGTGGTTTTGCATTAAATGCCGCGGCTGGTGACCCTCGTATTAAGGGTGTGGTGACTTCAACCATGTATAACATGAGTCGCGTTAATACGTTGGGTTATTTTGACAAAATGACCGATGAAGATCGCTGGAATGCCAAAGTTGAATTAACTCGTCAACGTACAGTTGATTTTGCCAATCAATCGTATGCAGAAGCTCCAACGCTTCCGACAAAGCTTTCCGGTAACGAACCGGTATTTGTTCAACAATATTGGCAGTTCTATCGAACGCCCCGTGGTTTCCATCCTCGCTCCATTAACTCCAACGGTGCATGGAATGCAACCTCTGCGCTTTCATTCATGAATACACCACTTTTGACTTACATCGGTGATATTCGTTGCCCTGCTTTGTTGATTCATGGCGAAAAGGCCCACTCTCGTTACTTCAGCGAAGATGCCTTCAAACAACTCAAGGGCAATAACAAAGAACTTTTGATTATCCCAGGCGCCACGCACACGGATCTCTACGACAATACAACGAACAAGATTCCGTTTAAGCGTATTGTTGAGTTCTACCAAAAAGCATTAGTCTAATCAGACTCATCTAGGAGTGGAAGGATCAAATCGATCCTTCTTCTCCCCTGCAAATCACTCTCACTCCATTCTATGTATAGAGCTGAAGATCTATACCATTTTGTTATAAATAAACCAAACAAATAAGCATTGGAAATAGAATTTTCTTCTTCATAAAATTATTTCATCCATAAAAATACAGGAGATTGTTATGAAAAGAAGACATTTTCTCCAAGGTTCAGCCCTAGCTGCTTTATCACTCATGACGACACATAACGCGATAGGACAAAGTCAAATGACGGCTCCAGAAAAATCCCTGAAAGTTCGTGTCACCTCTGGTTCAACCTCTGTTGTCTTTGCTTTAAATGAAACCAAAGCGGCACAAGAGCTTTTTACGCAACTTCCCTTAACCGTTGATGTTGAAAACTTCAGTACCAACGAAAAAATCTTTTATCCAAAAAAGAAATTGAACATCACGGGAGCTTCTGAAGCGTATGCCAAAAAAGGCAGTCTGTGCTACTACGCCCCGTGGGGTAACGTCGTGATGTTCTACGCTCACTTCGGTCAAGGCACTCGTCTTTACTCTTTGGGAGAAGCCATTGAGGGAGTCGACAACATCGAAAAGCTCAAAGGGAAAATCACAATCTCGGTTGAAAACTAAGAATTTGGAAAACTCAAAAATGAAACTCATTGAAAACCAAACTTACGATGCCGAACGTGCCTTTTATGGCCAAACCGGCGTGCACTTTAAAGACGGTGCCCTTGACGGCCCGGCTGACGGCGAAAGCGCATTCAAAGAATGCTGCGACATCGTGATTGAAAACGTCTTTTGCAATCTCCGTTACCCGTTTTGGCACAACCATGGTCTCAAAATCATTGATTCCGAATTAACCGATCTTTGCCGTGCTGCGCTTTGGTATACGGATCATGTTGAAATTACCAACACAAAACTCCATGGCATTAAAGCATTACGCGAATGCGCTGACATTGTGATTGATCACTGCTCGATTGACTCGCCTGAATTCGGATGGTTTTCGAACAACATTGTGATCAGTAACACGACAGCCAAGAGCGAATACTTCATGATGCAGTCAAAGAACTTAACGCTTAAAAACGTGAAGTTTGACGGTAAGTATTCTTTCCAATACAACCAAAATCTTACGATTGAAGATTCTGAACTCACCACCAAAGATGCATTCTGGCACGCAAAAAATGTGACTGTTAAAAATAGCACGCTTCGCGGTGAATACCTTGCCTGGTTCTCCGAAGGTTTGACGCTCATTAACTGCAAAATTATCGGCACGCAACCCCTTTGCTATTGCAAAGACCTCACGCTCATTGACTGCGAAATGATTGATACCGATTTGTCATTTGAAAAGTCGGACGTTGACGCAACGATTTTGACCGCAGTTGACAGTATCAAAAATCCGCTCTCGGGCACCATTCGAGTTCCCGAAGTCGGTGAAATCATCCGTGATGAAAAATGGGCACACGGCGAAATTGTGATCACAAAAGATTCAAGCAAATAGCTTTAAAGGAATGATTTAAATGTCGAAAAAGATACTAATCTTAACTTCAAGCGCTCGTATCGAAAGCAACTCTGAAAAGTTAGCCCAAAGCTTTGCTAAAGGCGCTCAAGATGCAGGTCACGAAGTCGAACTCATTCGATTGGCTAACCGTACGGTTCAGTTCTGTCGTGGTTGTTTGTCTTGCCAAAAAACGCTACGTTGTCTCATCAAAGATGATGTGGCTAACATTCTTGAACAAATGCGCCATGCAGATGTCGTCGTGTTTGCTACTCCTATCTACTACTACGAGATGTCGGGTCTTATGAAGACATTCTTAGACCGCACCAACCCCCTCTTCCCCCAAGAGTATCAATTCCGTGATATCTATTTGCTAGCCACGGCAGCCGATGAAGCGGAGCACGCCTTTGATCGTGCGATTGCAGGGCTTGAAGGGTGGATTGAGTGCTTTGAAAAAACACGATTGGTTGAAGCGATTGTCGCTGGTGGCGTCACTGGCCCCGGTGACATTGCAGAGCATCCTGCACTTGAACAAGCCTACAAAGCAGGTCAAAACATCCGTTAGTCTCTTTTCATCGAGTAGGCGGAGGGGTTGCCCCACGTCGGGCTGAAACGGTGGACTTTCACCACCAGCAGTGCGCCACGGGCACATCAACAAAAAAAAAGGGTGTTCAAAATTCCTAAGTATGGAATTTTGTAACACCCCCTCTTGTTAATGATGAAGTTTCAAGTAAATGCTTTTGACATTCACGTCATCCCCGAATGATCGAAATGCCATCCGGGGAATGAAACGTTAGAACTGCCAACGTGCACCGCCGTTAACCGTCCAAGACTTATCAACTTCATTACCGAAGCGGTACTCAACATCAGCATAGGCATGGATGTCTTTGGTGAGGTTGTATTGGAAGCCAGCACCGATGTCAAACCACGCGTGGTCATTTTCAACGTTAAATTTGACCCCGTTGGCCGTGGTCGTCACGTCATGCACCTTAACGGTTTGTTTACCTGCCCACTCCTTGAGCACGTCAGCCTTCCAATAAACGTTGGAGCGTTGATCTTCGCCCAGCATACAGCCTAAACGAATGCCCATACGGGTAACGATAGAGTCAATGCTGCCTTGATAGATAGACGTTGCCTGACTCGTACCGAAATTGGAACTCGTGACGTGCGAGTATTGCATTTGCAATTGAGGCTCAAGGAACATGCCGTTCGGGTTGGTGAGTTTCTTACCAACTTCAAGCGAAGCCCCTAAGACATGATTTTCGTGGTCAGAGTTAACGACCGTGCCGGAAGCCGTATAGATATCAAACGAGTTTGACAAAACGCCGTACTTCGCCGTGGCATCAAAGTAGAACCCGTCATCGGCTAACCAAGTGGCGTAAGCGGTACCGGCAATGCGATCCATAGAGCCTTGACCTTGTACACCACGGTAGTCAATGTCAGCGGTCATGTAGTCGACTGCGACGCCGGTGAGTAAGCGTCCACCGTCCTTAACGAAAGCATGGTCGTAACCCAATTTATAGGTTTGTCCTTTGGATTTAAAGTCACCCACACCGGTGTCGGTGCCGAATTGATCGTGCTTGACACGCACCCACAAGCCGTCGGTGCCATGGGCGTAACGGGCATCGCCTAAACGTTGATTGAGGCGATCCATGCTGATGGCGTTCCAGTAGGTGCCACGCAACGTAGCCATAAGGGCCTGACCGGCATCGGAAAGGTCCGTACCCGGCATGTCAGGGTCACCCGGCTTATTCGGTTCATCAGGATCAGGCGTTTCATCACCACCCAAGTCGATGTACCAGTTGGTCGCTTCCTTGCCGTCAAACATTTCGTTGACGGTCTCTTTGCCGGGCTTGTAAGAAAGATAACCTTTACCTTCGCCGTTAAAGACGACGTTATTTTCATCGTTGGAATCATATTTTTCGGTTTTGACTGCAAAGTCGCGGTTAAAGAACCCTTGGTCCTTCATTGTCACTTTGAAGCTCTTAGCGTCACCGGCATCACCCACGGTGGTAGCAAAACGCATACCATCGAGTTGATCAATACTGCTTAAATCATTATGAGCGATGATCTCAATGTTGTGCGTTGAGTTTTTATCAAAGGTTTGGGTGACGTAGAGCATATTGCCGTTGGCAACGGTATCCGTACCCTTATCGTAGGGAGAAAAGCCCATTTTGAAAGAACCATTACCTTGGAGATTAGCAACCGTTAAAGAGCCGTTAGGCGTCTGTGAGAGGTCGACTGTACCACCTCCATTCTGACCAAAGTTAAGGGAGGTCATCACGTTACGACCGCGGGCTGTCCACGTTGAACCTTTATTGAGAGAAAGTTGTACGGCTCCTGAAGAATTAACCGTCATCTGCGATCCGTCAATGTCCACAAAAGTTGTGGAACGATCCATATTGAAGACTGAATAATCGTCAATTTGACCATCGAGAACAGAATCTTCAGTGTTTAAGTCAATGAGAATCTTCCCACCATTAACAGCAAAGACATCTCCCAACACTTTAGTGTTGAAATCACTACCGAGTGCAATATTTGCCCCATCATCAGCGAGTACGGAACCAGCAATTTGATGCTCCCCATCATGGAGGTTGATGTGTGCGTCGGAAGTCGCTCGAATAGCAAATTGATTAACAGCAATGCCGGAAGAGGAAGGCTTTTCCTTGAAATAGCCCGCATATTCATCAGATCCGGTCACATTGATGGTTGTCTTGTTGGCGTCAAGAGTTGATCCGTCAACCGTCAGTGCGGTCGTATATTTGTCACCAGATACACCTGTGATGGTCAACTCTTTTGCCTGGAGTGTCTGGCCGTTACCCGCCACTTGAAGCCCCTCAGCTCGGTTTTTGGCTTGGATATTGTTGATGTAAATTGTGCCAAAGTCTCCACCGTTCGTAATGAATCCCGTTGCATTGCCTCCTGTTGAGTAAAGGTTGGAGATACTGACTTGGTCGAAGCTAGTATTTTCGACGTCATGAACTTTAGCTCCGATGATATCCGAGGTAATTGCGTTTTTATCGTTGTTAATGCCATTAACTGTAAGGTTGAGCTTTGTGTTATTTTCAAAACTAATGTCAATTAGTTTTATACCGACAACTTTATTTTCATGGCCGTCTTCAAATTTAACACCTGTAACCTCAAGATTAACTGTGTCTGATGACTTTGCAGCTAGCGTTGCGTTTTGAAGACTAATGCCAGTAAAGTCACCAAAGGGATGGTATTTAATGACTGTGGTACCTGTGACAGTAATGGTATCAAATATCAATCGATTCTGATCGTTATTGACGAGTTGTCCGGCATTTTCTGAACCGAAGATAAAAGCACCCTTTGCGAATTCATTATTTGTGATTATGGCTCCCGAGAAGGTCATCGAAACGCCAGTGCTTGCATCAACTGCGCTCACTGCCGAAGAGTTGTTGATGGATATAGAAGGAGCGCCGGATGGACTATTATCTAATAAGTCCACGTTAACGGAATATTCTGACTGTTGAGGATCTTCTGTTCCACGCATAAAAAGGATAGATCCACCAGCAATGGTCTGAGAAAAGACAAGATGGCCAACTTGAAGGAGAGTAGAACCGCTTTTTGCTAAGCCCGACTGTAACGAAGCAATGTGCTGTGTGCTCTTTACGTCGGCAAAGCTGAGGTATACAGGACCAATGAGGCGACCGTTTAATGGATCATTGGTATCGCGATTTCCAAGGGTAACTAAACCGCTGTTGTCACCGTTCAAGTTATCATAATGATAACCTCGAACGGTCAGCACCGAGATGTGAGGATGCGTAAATACAAAATTTATTGTGCTTTGGCTGGAGCCAGAGTTTTTCCAGCGAAAATCTAAAACGGGAGTTGGAGAAGTGACTGTATTCCCATCCGACGAGGGTGCAATGTTGAGCGTTGAGCCAAGAACAGTAAGGGTGGTGGTTTGACTCAGATTAGATACGTCGTTATATACTATTTTTCCAATTGTTGCCCCCCCCAATTGTTTGAGAGCCTCCATTGACAATTTCTTCGGCGTTAATTTGCGCAGAGAATGCACTTAACACCGCAAGCGTTAATAAACTTTTTTTCATTGATATTTCCTTTTAATTCAGAAATAGAGTGGTAAAAGTGTTGCCATTTTATAAGAATAATTTCGATTTTTACAAACACAACTCTACGTATTAGTCACTGCTGTCGATAATCAAATTTCGGCAAGAATATCAACCACCTTCTGTCTTAAACTAGCGTGGAAATATCTTTCCCAGTCCGCAAACCGTTTCTTGAATGCTTACTAAGCATGCACACTAATAATTCGTCAGGGTCATTTGTGCTGCCAATGTCAAGAGAATTCGAGTGGTCTCGATTATTAAAAAAAGAGGTTTTAAAAAATCCATACTCAGGAATTAAGTAACGTCTTTTCTATTTTGTTTTTTGAAACGTCTCTATGGTTCAAATGAAGCTGTAAGTAGCTCACATCTCTAAGTACAAAGCGAAGGAATAACAAAATTGTTGCTTAATTTATTTATTTAAAAATGAATCATGGTTAAAAGGATTCCTGGAAGAACGCTTTCAATTCTCGTGTGCTTTTTGGATTGATATTAAAGAGTCTGATTGTTTTACTTTTCTAGAACGAAAAAAGGAGCATTACGAACTCTGACTATTGTCAAGGTCTTGTAACACCCCTACTTTTTTTAATTGTTCGTGAGATTATTTGCTCACAAACTTTTCCAAAATCATAATCGTCACCAACAACGCCAAAATCGGAATCACATAGTAAATGCCCGGTACCAAAAGGGCGTAGTACCACAAGTGACTATATTCCGGCGTCATATAAGTTGCGACCATTTCAAACGCAATGTGGCCTAACCCAATGTAGATGATGCATTGCAATGCTTGGCGCATCAAACGAATGGAACCTTCAGAAACTCTCATTAGTTAACCCTTTATCGGACACCGGATATCCATCCAGTGTCCATTTTTAATTAAACACGTCGTGCATTATAAACGCCCGGCACGTCTTGAATTGCCGTTAGCGTCTTCGTTAGCGCCTGAGCGCTGCTCACTTCCACATTAAAGCGCATATGCACGTCACCGCGAATGTTTTGCGTATTCATGCCGACAATCGCAATCTTTTCCTTTAAGAAAATTTCGCTTAAGTCCTTGAGTAACCCCGGACGGTTATTCGTAATGACCAAAACATCAACCGGGAACACGGCCCCTTGAGCATTCCCCCAACTCACCTCAATCAAGCGCTCTTGGCCCTTATCATCAAGGTTACGGATATTGGGGCAATCCGCACGGTGAATCGTCACACCACGACCACGCGTCACAAAGCCAATGATCTTATCAGGTGGCGCCGGGTGGCAACAACGTGCCAATTGCGTCAAGAGTGAATCCACGCCCACGACAAGCACTTGGCTCTTGGCTTGTTCGACCTTGGACTTGGTCGTGATGAGTTCTTCCTTCTTTTCCTCTTCTTGGGGCTTTAAGACCTTTTCAATGGTCTTGGGACCCACTTCGTCCTTAGCGGCACCCACGAACAAATCGTCTAAGGTGTCATAGCCCAAACGCTTGGCAAGTTCTTCAAGCTTGAAGGCCGTCTTACCCAAACGGGCCATTTCCTTTTCAATGCGCTCACGCCCTTGGGTGACTTGCTCTTGAAGTTGTTGAGCGTGAAGCCACTGACGGATCTTGCTCTTAGCACGAGAGGTCGCCACAAAACCCAATTCGCTATTGAGCCAATCGCGGCTGGGACCACCCGTCTTAGTGGTCACAATCTCAACCGTTTCGCCGGTCTTTAGTTTGTAATTCAAAGGCACCAAGGCGCCATTAACGCGGGCGCCGCGACAACGGTGCCCGAGTTCGCTATGCAAGTGATACGCAAAGTCAATGGGCGTTGCGCCCGTTACCATTTCGATAACTCGGCCTTGAGGCGTTAAGACGTAGACATGATCGTCTTCAACGACACCTGACTCACCCGAAGGCTTCACGTCGCTACTCCAAGCCAAAAGTTGACGCAACCATGCAACCTTTTGGTCTTCAGAAGAGCTGTCGCCCGTTTTGTTGGAATTACCCGACTCTTTGTAGCGCCAGTGAGCCGCCACACCGAGTTCGTTATATTCGTGCATGGCTTGCGTACGAATTTGAATCTCGATGGGACGCTCTTTTTTATCCAAAATCACAGTGTGCAAAGAGCGATAGCCGTTGGGCTTCGGGTTAGAGATATAGTCATCGTATTCGCTTGCCAACCCCGGGAAATTCTCATGCACAATTGAGAGTACTTCATAGCATTGTTCAACCGTTTGTACAATGATGCGCAAAGCGCGCACATCATAGAGTTGGTTGAACTTTAAGTGCTTACGCTCCATCTTTTTGTAGATGGAGTAGATGTGCTTAGGACGACCGGAAACTTCGGCTTCAATCCCTTTTTCAGCCAACATGTCGCGAATCTTTTGCACGGTATCGCGCATAAAAGCAATACGAGCTTCACGACTTTCATCTAAAAGTTGAGCGATTTCGTTATATTCGGTGGGCTTTGTAAAACGAAGGGATAAGTCTTCCAACTCCCACTTTACTTGCCAAATCCCCAAACGGTTTGCGAGCGGTGCGTATAGCGCCAAAGTGTCGGCACCGTATTGTTTTGCGTCCTCTGCCCGATCCTTTTGGGAGGCAAAGTAGCGCAAAGTTTGCAAACGACTGGCAAGACGCAAAATCACCACACGAAGGTCTTTACACATGGCTAAGACCATCTTACGCAAAAGCGCGTCTTGGGCTTTCAGTAAAAGTTTATCTTCGGCCGCTTCTTCACCCGTTTTCACTAAACGGGTTTTGCCATTAATTTCAATAAGTCGATGAAGTTCAAAGACCAACTCGGCCACCGTTGCACCGAAGTTTTTCTTTAACCATTCATCTGTATTGGGGACAGTTTCATGAACTGCGAAAAGGTAGGCCGCTGCAATCAAATCTTCATCATCACGGATACTGCGTACGATATTGGCCATACCGTCGGCGTGCGCCATTCGTGCTTCGCCGGTAAATAAAGTCTTGCCTTCATATAAAGGCAAAGCCATCTCGCGAGCAAGACGGCTACTAACAATTTTTGTCTCTGGCATGACAGACTCCTAGCCTGAAGTCACCCAGAATAACTCCCTGATACAGAAGAGCCATTCAACGGGCTAAGAATGTTAAGTCGGATATAAATATTTTATAAAGAATTACTCAAAAAAAGAGGCATAAGTGTGTCGATTCTTAACCGACATCACAAATGCCTAACATTTTTTGCCTAGCCCGTATTACTTACGAATAAGGCCACCTAAAAGGGCTGAAACTTTAGCCTTAGGCTTCGTGTTTTTCGCACTCATTTGCTCGCGAGGCTTAGCCTCTGTTTCAGCAATCGGTTGAGAGGGCACATACGGTTGATCAAAGAACGGATCCGTGGAGACGGGCGAAGTGGGCGGCGCCACGTAAGTCTTTCGATGGGCGCCCGGTTGAGGACGACGTCGCGGTTGAATGTCCAAGCGCTCACGTTGCAATTTTTCATGAATCAAATGCTCAATGGCTTCAACATTACGTTCATCGGCCCCGGGACACGTGATCATCAATGCCAAGCCTTTGCTACCGGCACGACCCGTACGACCGATACGGTGCACATAGTCTTCAGCGTTAAAAGGCACATCAAAGTTAATGACAACGGGAAGCTCGGCAATGTCTAAGCCACGGGCGGCCACATCGGTAGCCACCAACACTTTCACATCCCCCGTTTTAAAGGCCTCAAGCGTTTTGATACGTTCGTCTTGCGTCTTATCCCCGTGGATGGAGTCGGCCTTAAAGCCATTTCGCTCAAGCATGCGAGCCAAACGGCGACACGTGATCTTCGAATTCACAAAGACCAAAATGTTTTTCGCGTCTTCGCAGCGCTCATCATCGAGCAACTCCATCAATGCATCAACCTTTTCAGAGTCATGCACTTCGTAGAGGCGTTGGGTGATGGTCTTAGCGGTGGAATTTTCTCGAGCAACTTCCACGAGCTTAGGGCTTCGCAAGAAGTTCGCTGCCAAGGATTTAATTTCAGGCGAGAAAGTGGCCGAGAACATTAAGCTCTGACGATTTGCCGGCAACATCTTCAAGATGCGGGAAATGTCGGGCAAAAAGCCCATGTCCAACATACGGTCGGCTTCGTCCAAAACAACGATTTCCACTTGAGACAATTGCGTGTTGCGTTGCTCAATATGATCAAGCAAGCGCCCGGGCGTTGCTACCAACACTTCTGCGCCTCGACGCAAGGTATCGGCTTGTGTGCGAATATCCACGCCACCGAAAACACAAGCCGTTCGTAAACCAGAGTACTTTGCATAAGCGTGCAAATTGTCATGCACTTGGTCTGCCAATTCTCGAGTGGGCGTCAAAATCAGCGCACGCACCGGATGACGAGCAGGTGACATACTGGTGTTAGCTTGCGGCACCAAGCGATTTAAAAGCGGTAAGCCGAAACTTGCCGTTTTCCCTGTCCCTGTTTGAGCCGCCCCCATCACGTCGTTACCGGCCAAAACGAGCGGAATGGCCGAGACCTGAATCGGTGTCGGTTTCTCATAGCCCATTTCGGCAATGGCACGCATAATGCAATCGTTAAGACCGAAGGCTGCAAAAGTATGTTCTTGAGGCATGCAGTTTGTCCCTATCGACAGGGATTCCGTAAAAATTGAATCAATCTTTTGATTTTAGCTCCATCGAGAGAAAAGTTCTCTTTTGAAAAGCTCACCGGACTGCTAAAATCACGCCCTTATTCGCGTTTTTGCTTATTTATGACGGCTACCAATCCTCTCCTCGTTGTCGCTCCCATGGAAGGTCTCACGGGCGCTCCTTTTCGAAAAGTCCACGCCAAACTCTTTGGCCCGGCAGATGCCTACTACCTGCCCTTCGTGTCTCCCACGACAACACCAGCTTTTACAGAGCGACAACTCAGAGAATTGGCCCCGGAAGTCAACGCCGGCATTCATGCTGTCCCCCAACTTTTAACGCGCAACACTGAAGACTTTATTTGGGCTGCGAAGGCTTTGGCTGACTTGGGTTACGATGAGGTCAATCTCAATTTCGGCTGCCCCGCGGGCACCGTTGTTGCCAAGGGCAAAGGAAGTGGCTTTTTACGCACTCCACACGAATTAGAGCGCTTTTTAGAAGTCATTTTTGAAGCCGATCTTCCGATCGACATTTCGGTGAAAACGCGTTTGGGTTGGTCCGATGAAGACGAGTTTGATGCGATTGCGGAGGTCTATAACCGCTTCCCCATGAAGCATCTGACAATCCATCCGCGTTTACGCACCGATCATTACAAGGGTGATGTTCGTCGTTATATCTTTGATGATTACTACCGTCGCATGACGATGCCCTTGGGCTACAACGGAGACATTGTCACCAATGCCGACTTGGATAACATCCAAAACAGCTACCCTGACTTGGCGCTTATCATGGTGGGGCGTGCCTTAATGTCCGATCCCGCTTTATTTAGAAAGGCTAAAGGCGGCGCTCCGGCTTCACGTGATGAGATTATTGAGTTTAGCCGTGCGTTATTTGAAAGCTACGCTCGAGCGTTTGATAGTCAGAAAAACGCCATGATGCGCATGAAAGAGTATTGGTTCTTCCAACACAATCTCTTTGAGGGTGCTGAGAAAATTGTGAAGTCGATTTATAAGGCCAAAACCATTGAAGATTACGAAAAGACCGTTCGTATCATCACCGAAGAGCTTCCGATTCGCACCGAAAGCCTCTTCGGTTGGCACAAACCTCTTTAATAGTAAACGACGGGCGATGCTAAGTTTTTCAAAAGCGCCAACACGCTCCAAGCCGTCGAGATGCTCGACTTCGGATTTTGCGGATCGGGCTTGGAGGCAATTTGAATCGTTGCCGTCATCAATTCATTTTTAAGCGTGATGGTGTGCGTGTTGCTTGATACTCCGGGGGTGCTCACGAGTTTTACCGTTGTTGCGGGATTGTCGCTTGCGGCGCTTGCCGTGACCGCAACGTTCACGTTTTTGGGAAAGCCCGCAATTGCTTCTTTAACACCGCCTTCAAAAACCTTCTCAACGTCCGTTTCCGACAATGTTCTACCGGCCAAGTACGGAGCGCCATTTAAGCTTTTTGGAGCCTTTGTGCTCTCAATCGTGGTTTCACACTTGCCCATCAACGCAAAGGTTTGCATTAAGTCAAGACCACCGATAGCACCGCCTGCTACAAAAAGTTTGACATTGTGAGTCTTTGCCGTTGTTTGAAGCTCTGCTTTAAACCCTTCATCAGCCAGTGCCCCCGCAGAGGCAATCACTAAATTCATGTTATGACTTAATACGTCTTTGGCATAGGCTTTCACTGCACCGATACCGGCAAATTCCACCACAAAGTCTGAGGGATTTTCCAAAAGATCTTCAAATCGATCAGTGGCTTTCGCACCCACTGCTTGAGCTAACACTTGAGCATGAGAAAACGTTTTTGAAAAGACGTAACGAATTTCATAATCGTCACTTAATAAATGCTTTAATTCTTTAGCAAAAATGCTTGCCAAAGCACCCGAACCAATGACAGAAATCGTTTTCATCTTCTCGGCCTTTTTCTACTCTCAAAGGAATAAATCATCAGTAATTTTCAGAAATCGTCAAAAATGTAGGTAGTTTTGACTAATTACTTTCAACTGAAAAGCTAAATGTAGCGCCTGAATCCGTGATATTCAAGTAAAAAGAGAAGATTGCCACTTAATTTAAAGAAAGAAAATAATATGGAACTGCTTAATCACTGGGTCAGTGATGTCAATAGTGTGCTTTGGGGCGTCTTTTTTCTTATTCCCCTCTTGTGCGGTACGGGCATTTTCTTCACCTTCAAATTGCGCTTTGTACAGATTCGACTCTTTCCCTTAGCGCTTCGCTTACTTTTCGGTAAAGCCTCTTTGTTTGGTCAAAAGGCCGATAAGTCCGGCATGAGTTCTTTCCAAGCTCTGGCAACGGCGATTGCCGCCCAAGTCGGTACCGGTAACGTTGCAGGTGCCGCCACGGCTTTGGTCTCCGGTGGCCCCGGTGCACTTTTTTGGCTTTGGGTCGCTGCCTTTTTCGGCATGGCCACGATTTTTGCAGAAGCCGTCTTGGCTCAAACCTACAAGGGTCTTGATGATAAGGGGCACGTTGTTGGCGGTCCCTCTTACTACATCATCAAGGGTATGGGTGAAAAGTGGCGTCCGTTAGCCCTCTTTTTCTCCTCGGTTGCCATCATCACGATGGGCTGTATGGGTAGTCTTGTGCAATCCAATACCGTCAGTAACGCCATGCTCGAGGCCTTTGATATTCCCCTTTTGGGCTCAGGCATCGGTGTTGCCGTCTTAACGGCCTTGGTTATCTTCGGTGGTATTGCCCGTTTGGCAAGTGTTACGGAAAAGATTGTTCCCTTTATGGCAGGCACCTATTTGATCGGCGGTGCCTACGTCTTAGGGATGCACTATGACCAAATTCTTCCCGCCTTTGAAATGGTCTTTATCGGCGCTTTCAATCCTGAAGCCGTGGGCGGTGGTGCTTTAGGTTTAACGGTTGCCAAAGCCATGCAATTCGGTGTTGCTCGCGGTCTTTTCTCTAACGAAGCCGGTATGGGTACGACGCCTCACGCTCACGCTGTTGCTAAGCCCGAACACCCCGCAGAACAAGGTTTATTTGCCATTTTCGGTATTTTTGCCACGCTCATCATCGTGACTTTCACGGTTTTGGTGATTATGGTGACGGGCGTTTTAGACTACAAGACCACCGGTATTGAACTCACGCAACAAGCCTATAACGTCGGGTTGGGTAAGTTTGGTGTGAAGTTTGTGGCTGTGTGCTTATTCTTCTTTGCCTATTCCACCATCATCAGTTGGTACTTCTTTAGTGAACAAAACGTGCGCTTCCTTTTCAAGGGCCGTGGCATCCTTGCCTATCGCTTGCTCGTTTGCGCCTTCTTGGTATTAGGTGCCTGTTTGCACGTCAATCTCGTTTGGGCGCTTTCTGACCTCTTTAATGCCTTGATGGTCATTCCTAACTTGATTGCTTTGATTGCTCTTCACAAAGTGGTAGGCAATTGCCTTGACGATTTTGAAGGAAAACTAAAACTTCAAAATCTCAAGTAACCTTGCTTGTCTCTGACAGCCCCTACCTCAAAAGTAGGGGCTTTTTCTTGGTTTTCTAAGACAATTTCCTAACACAGCAATAAATTTATCTCAGGGTATTTACCTAGAGGTAGATTTTTTCTTTAGAAATAAACTGTTAGAAAGCGCCTCACTCACGTAAAGTTGATACACAAATAGAATAAGGAGTCCCTCATGGATTTAATTAACCAATGGGCCAGCGATATCAACAGCGTACTTTGGGGTGTCTTTTTCTTGATTCCCTTGCTGTGCGGAACCGGCCTTTTTTATACGATCAAATTGCGTTTTCCCCAAGTCCGTCTCTTTGGCTTTGCACTTCGCTACCTCGTTGGGACGGCTTCTTTGTTTGGTAAGAGAGCCGACAAGTCCGGGATGAGTTCTTTCCAAGCCTTGGCCACTTCTGTGGCAGCTCAAGTGGGTACCGGTAACGTCGCCGGCGCTGCTACCGCAATTGTCTCTGGGGGGCCCGGTGCACTTTTCTGGCTTTGGGTTGCTGCCTTTTTCGGTATGGGCACCATCTTTGCCGAAGCGGTTTTAGCTCAAACCTACAAAACGTATGACGAGCATGGCCACGTGGTTGGCGGCCCGGCTTACTACATTACACGCGGTTTAGGCCCAAAATTTAAACCCTTGGCGGTTTTCTTCTCCATTACCATCATCGTTGCCATGGGCTGCATGGGTAATATGGTGCAATCCAACACCGTCAGTACCGCCATGCAAACGGCCTTTGGTGTTCCACACTTTGTCACGGGCCTTATTGTTGCCGTTTTAGGTGCCATGGTCTTTTTCGGTGGTGTCGCACGTCTTGCGAGCGTTACCGAAAAAATCGTTCCCTTCATGGCCTTGATCTACATCGTGGGCGGCTCCTATGTTTTAGGCATGCACTACGACCAAATCATCCCCGCCTTTGAAATGATTTTCATTGCCGCTTTTGATCCTCAAGCGGTTGCCGGCGGTGCACTCGGTTTAACGGTCGCCAAGGCTATGCAATTCGGTGTGGCTCGCGGTCTTTTCTCTAACGAAGCTGGTATGGGTACGACGCCTCACGCTCACGCCGTTGCAAAGGTTGAACACCCGGCCGAACAAGGTTTAGTGGCGATTTTCGGTGTGGCAACGACTTTGATTATCGTGACCTTTACGGTATTGGTCATCATGGTCACGGGCGTTTTGGACTACACGACAACCGGCATTGAATTAACTCAACAAGCGTATAACGTTGGCTTAGGAGCTTTGGGTTCGAGCTTTGTGGCCGTGTGCTTATTCTTCTTTGCTTTCTCTACCATCATCGGTTGGTACTTCTTTAGCGAACAAAATGTGCGCTACCTCTTTAAAGGTCGCGGTTTAAACCTTTATCGTTGCATCGTTTGCTGCTGCTTGGTGATCGGCGCTATGCTAAAGGTGGACTTGGTATGGACGTTGGCCGACCTCTTCAATGGCCTCCTAGCCATCCCCAACTTGATTGCATTGATTGCCTTGCACAAGGTTGTCGGTGCGTCTTTGAAGGATTTTGAAGATAAGTTGGCGCTCTCGAAGAACGATTAACTTTTTAACCTCTCAAAGTTTGGCCTCGCATTAGCGAGGCCTTTTTCTTAGAGCTTAGCCACTATTTAAGGAAGGGCATCCGAGTCCTCAACAAAAGTTAATTGTTCAAATTCACCTACCGGCATCGGCTTATAGAAAATGTACCCTTGAATGAGATCACAAGTGGTTTTACGAAGAAACTTCAATTGCTCAGCGGTTTCAACTCCTTCGGCGACCATCTGCACATTCATCTTCGTCAAAAGCGATGTCATGGCTTCCAACACGAGCTCTGCCTTCTCCCCAGTGCCAGTAAAGAAATTACGATCCAATTTAATCACATCAACCGTCAGCTCTTTTAGGCAACCGAGCGAAGAATACCCGTCACCGAAATCGTCCACTGCACACTTAAAGCCAATGTTGCGCAGTTTTTCTAAAATGCACTTTGTTAATTTAAAGTCTTTAATGACATCCGTTTCGGTAATTTCTAATTCAATATCGCATGGACTAACCTCATATTGGTCACAGAGGTCTTTCAGATGCGAAAAAATACCCGGTATCGTTATTGTTTGTCTTGATAAGTTAACAGAAACCGAACACGGACGATAGTGCTTGTGATTCCATTTTTGCTTGAGCTGGCAAACGGATTCAAAGACACACAGATCCAATTGATGAATGAGATGGTATTTTTCCAACAATCCGATAAATTGTCCCGGCGCCAATAACCCTCGCTCTGGATGATTCCATCGAGCAAGCGCCTCAGCTCCTACGATTTGACCATTCTTGAGTGACACTTGAGGCTGTAAGAAAACCTCAAATTCATTGTTTTTAAATGCATCCATTAAGGAGGCCGTCATAACCCGATCATCGATGACTTTCGTTGTTCGGCGATGATCAGAAAAACAAGAATCATTTAATCCGGTCGAGTATTTCCGAGTCACATTGGCATATTCAAACATATGCTCAACCTGCGTTGAATCGTTTTCCGGTAAATACACACCGAAGCGCAACATCAAGTGAGGGGCTACGGTTTTGTTTTTAATAAGTCGTGCATCGACTTTCTTACTGATGTAGCCGAGACGCTTCAGAATTTCACCACGATCACGGTTCTTGAGAAGTAAATAAAAAAGGTCACCCGACTCACGAAGTAATAATTCTTCTTCAGACAACATTTCTTCAATACTGCGATGGATAAACTTTAAAAATCGATTACCCTCAGTACGACCGAAGTACAAATTGACGAGCGAAAACTCTCGAATATCAAAGGCTACAACGGCAAAAGATTCGCGATCGGACTTCAACAACGCTTTGGCGCGCTTGAAAAATTGACAATGCCCCATACCTCCGGTCATCGGGTCTGTTAAGGCTTGTTTATCACTTTGTTCCACGTCACCCTCCCTGAAATGCTTTCGTCACATACCGGCAGCATGATCGAAAAGAGGTTCAAAAGACGTTGGAGGGATAGCACCCTCCAAGTACATTCTCCTCTTAATCTTCTTTTTTCGCAAATATCAAAGAGTTAGCGTGACTTAGTGATTTTCAATCTCATTATCATGGGCTACAAATCAAACGAAAAAGAGTCTTTATTGCCAACAATCAACGCGAAGGTATGGTAAGATTTTGGGTTCTCGCGTGGGCCGTTAGCTCAGTTGGTTAGAGCAGGGGACTCATAATCCCTTGGTCATTGGTTCAAGTCCAATACGGCCTACCACCCCCTATCTCATGATGTCTCACAACATCTCCCAACCCTTTGTTTCAAAAGAATTTCTTAAAATACCTGTCTGGTAGAAATCTTATTACAGCGATTTCTTTTTGGTATAACAGATGGCATAACAAATGGTCTAATGGAAAAAAAACGCACGGTAACGGATGGCATAACTTTTTTAAGACGTAATTAAACACCCCACTATCGTTTTTCCACTCAAAAACAATCAGAAAGCCTTGAGCTTTCGCCCAAGGCTTCCCGATCATTGGCATTGTTTTAAGTGTTAGATGGATTCGTGCAAATCTTTAGCAGCGTTCCATCCCCATTTGGAATCAGACAAAATCGCACGACCGATATCAATGACATCACAAGCCTCAAGTTGAAGGGCCGTTTCAGCTTGGAACGCATTAGTGATTAATCCAACGCCAAACACCTTCATCGAAACTGCTCGACGAATTGCTGCAGCAAAGGGCAATTGATAACCCGCCGTCACAGGAATCGGGCAAGGCAAAAGACCACCCGTTGAAACGTCAACAAACACAAGGCCAAATTGCTCTGCGATTTTCATGAGCGCAATGCTGTCATCCAAGGTCCAACCACCCTCAATCCAATCGGTTGCTGAAATACGAATCCCCACGGGGAAATCATTCGGAACGGCACGTTTGACAGCTTGCATAATTTCACTGGCAAAACGCATACGGTTTTCTAAACTTCCACCGTATTCATCCGTGCGAACGTTAGAGAGCGGCGATAAAAATTGGTGGATTAAATAACCGTGAGCTGCGTGAATCTCTACTGCATCGAAACCGACTTCCACTGCACGCTTAGCCGCATCGGCAAATGCTTTCACATACGATTTAACTTCAGCGTTTTCTAACGCTCTAGGCATAGCCAACGTCTCTTTAGCCGTCAATGCACTAGGAGCCACGGTTTGCCAACCTCCATTTTCCGCAGCAACGGTCGTATCATTGGACGGATTACAACTGCCCTTTCGACCGGCGTGAGCAAGTTGCAAAATCACCTTTACATCAGGCGCCGTCTTTTTGATTATCTCAACAATGCCACGCAAACTTTCTGCGTGAGCATCATCCCAAATCCCGAGGCAATTCGGAGAAATGCGCCCATCAGGCAAAACCCCCGTTGCTTCAATCGTAATAGCACCCACACCGGAAGCAGCAAGCTTTGCATAGTGTTGAAGGTTGGCATCGGTTACAAAACCGTCTTTGGCATACCACATGCACATGGGCGGCACGTTAATACGATTTTTCATCGTCATGCTACCGATTTCAACTGCTGAAAATAATTTGCTCTTCATTATCTATCCTCGTTTACTTAAGCGAAACAACTCAAAGATTATCGAATTAGACCTAAGAATGAAATAGCAAAAAATCCTGTCTATCGCTTAGACGATTTACGCTCCTTATTAATTCAATAGACGAAAACTATTGAGTAGATCGCTTGAAGCAATCGTTGCCTCTGAAATGAACGGATACACATTGCCTCTGTGCTTGCGTTTGTTATCACCAATAGCAGGTACAATTGAAATATCTCTTTAAAGACTTAATCCCAATGAGGCCCCCATGTACTCATTAAACGAATTTATCGTTCGTACTTCCGTTGCTTTGACCGGTGTTGCTCTTTCTTTTTCGGTCATTGCTGCCCCCCAAGAATACAAAGTTCCTCACAATGCCAAACCCATCCCCAATGTAAAAACACTTGATGTTTTCAAAGACGGTGTTTATCACTTCTATGAAGAAAACGAGAGTTACTTCAAAGCCGGGAAGCGTCAAGGCAGTAGCTATCGATTAGGGACGTCATTTAGTCAAGGCACTCCCAAACAATTTAGCTACGGAGGCAACCGTGATTGGGTGGTCGTTAACGGTCACATGCAAAAGCCTTCCGCTGTCCAAAGACTTCGTGTATTGAAAAATGATCGTGTTTCGGTTGAAGGAAAGGCTCGCGATGCGTTAGTCGTGTCGCTTAAAGCTTATGACGTCTCCGGCAAACCCATTCAAAGTTTTCTAACGGGCCACAATAGTCGTCCGACCAAAACAGCTGAAAACATCTCCTCGGGCTACCGTTTCAGTAAAGGCTCCATTGCCTACGTCCCGACTTTCCAAGTGGTCACGGATAAAGTCGTCATTCCGAATAAAGACGTCTTGACGGGACAAAAGAATATCGAAAGCTTTCTCAAAAGATTCTCGGGCAAAATTCCCAATTGTTTGAGCTATGAAAAACGCTCAGGCTATCAACCCTACGCCATTCGATTCATCAATCGAAAGGGCAACAACGGTGAAATTGAAATTTTCCATGCCAAACGCTCCAGCGTCTTTTGTGAAGCCATTGGTAAACGCGTTGCTTTAGGCAAATTCCAAATCAAAACGGTTAACGGCACGCGAGTGATGGCACTCACCTTCCCCGACAAGATTGACTCTCGTGACGTGGGGATCAAAGCCAGTGAGCGCGAAGCTTTACGTTATGCGTTTGTAGAAGTCACCTCTCCCCGTCGCCAAGTCTTGCCCGGTCTTCTCATTGACCGCAATAAAGACTTCCATGACTTCCAGTATCGCTTTAATGCTCAAGCGGCTGCTGACATCAAAAAGGCCATGGATTAATCGATTGAAGACACAAAAAATGCCGAGTTTTTAAAGCTCGGCATTTTTTATGTCTGGCGTTCTTTAGATGAAGAACATGTTCATGAGGTAGAAGGACGGAACCAAAATACCCACGGACCAGAGCATGTAACCGAAGAAGGTCGGCATCTTGATGCCACGCTCTTGCACGATCGCCACCGTCATGAAGTTCGGAGCGTTACCGATATAGGTCACCGCACCCATGAAGACAGAACCCATGGAGATTGCCATCAAGGTGTGAGAGTTCGTGTGCATCAAGGTGTAAGCGTCGCCGCCTGCCAAATTAAAGAAGGCAAGATAAGTCGGAGCATTATCCAAGAAGGCAGACAACGTACCCGTTAACCAGAAGAACATGTGGTTATTAAAAGTACCGTCAGCGTTACTGACTAAAGCAACCAACGGGGCAAAGGCACCGGCGTGACCCGCACGAAGCATTTCCAACACGGGCACGATACAGGCAAAGATACCGAAGAATAACTTCGCGACTTCAAGAATCGGTTCCCACGTAAATTGGTTAGCTTCACGTACGGCCTTGGGCGTCAAAATCAAAGAAAGCACAGCAATCGTGATAAACAAGGCATCACGCGTCAAACCTTCAAGCGTCAAAGGCACATGCAAGATTTCGAAAGAAACACCGGACTTCCAAAAACCGGACAAAAGCACAGCGCCGGAAACGCAAGCCAAAAGAAGGATATTGATGCAACCTTCAATCTTAAAGGGCACTTGTTCAACGGAGTGCAAGACCGTTTGATCTTCTTTGCGATAGAAGTAGTAATCAATTGCCATGTAAATGGCCAATAAGAAGATCACCGTGGAGAGCATCGGAGCAATCAAATACTCAGCCGTCCAGAAGAAATCCACGCCACGCAAAAAGCCCAAGAACAAGGGCGGATCGCCCAAAGGCGTCAAGCTACCACCGATATTGGCCACCAAGAAGATGAAGAAAATAAAGGTGTGCATGCGGAACTTACGATTTTCATTGGCCTTGATCAAAGGACGGATCAAAAGCATGGCAGCACCGGTTGTACCCATGATGTTAGCCAATAAAGCGCCGATGAAAAGAAGGGAAGCATTAAGTACCGGCGTACCGACAAAAGAAGAACGGATATGAATGCCGCCAGCGACAATGAAAAGCGTACCTACGAAAATAATGAACGGGATGTAGTCCCCAATCATGGCGTGAGCAACGGCGCCCGTGGCGACGCTTCCGCCATAGATTGCATACAAAGGAATCGTACACAAAGCGGCCCAGAATAAAGCGATCTTACCGTAGTGTTGATGCCAAATATGGGGAGCAAAAAGCGGGAATAAAGCGATGGACAAGAGAATCCCGGCGAAAGGAATTGCCCAAAGGACTGAGAGTTCAGCGCCATTTAATGACGCCGCACTGGCGATGGCAGGTAAGCCCAAGAGAGAGGCCGCTGCCACTACACACTTAAAATTCATCGAAGTTATCCTTTGACTTAAGTTAAAGTTATCAGCCTATTTTACGGATTTTTTCTAGCACGGGAACAAAAAAATAGCCACCGAAAGTACAGTGGCTATAGATGATTTAAGCAAAAAATCGTAATTAGTCTTTAATTCCAAAGACTTGCTTAAGGTAAGCGAGATAACTTTCATCGTCACAAAGGCTCTTGCCCGGTGTGTCGGAAATCTTGGCAACGGGTTGACCATTGGCACGAACCATCTTGATAACAATATTCAAAGGTTCGGGGCCCAAATCGTTCATTAAGTTAGTGCCGACTCCAAAACCGATACGCACGCGTTTTTTAAAGCGTCTAAAGAGCTCTAACAAGCGAGGGAAGGTGAGACTATCGGAGAAGATAAAAGTCTTCGTAGAAGGGTCACAACGGTTGGCACGGTAGTGCTCAATCATGCGCTCGCCCCAAGCGAAGGGGTCGCCTGAGTCTTGACGCACACCATCAAAGAGCTTACAGAAGTACATGTCGAAGTCCTTGATGAAAGGTTCGATCCCATAGACGTCCGTTAAAGCAATCCCTAAGTCCCCTCGATACTCCTTGGCCCACATTTCAAATGCGTAGGTTTGGGAGTCACGCAGGCGAGGCCCTAAAGCTTGGCAAGCCTGGAGGTATTCGTGCGCCATGGTGCCGATGGGCAAAAGTCCCAATTCTTTGGCGTACATCACGTTACTGGTACCAGCAAATTGCACGGGCAACTCACGCTTGAGCGTCTCCAATACTTCTTTTTGCCACTCGCGGGAAAAACGGCGACGCGTACCGAAGTCTGACAAGGAAATAAGGTCCGTGTCAGGCTCCTTTTTAATCATTTCAATCTTTGCTTGAAGACGGCGGCGACCTTCTGCTTTATCAATGCCGGCTGCCACATGACGGAAATAGGTTTCGTTGACGATGGCTAAGACCGGAATTTCAAACAAAATCGTATGAAGCCAAGGGCCTTTGATATGGATATTGAGTTCGCCCTTGTCTGAGAAAACCTTGATGTATTTTCGCTTTAATTGGAAAAGACTCAAGAAATCGACAAAGTCATGCTTAATAAAACGCAAGTTTCCCAAATAATCCAACTCGTCGTCAGTAAAGCGTAAGGTACAGAGATGATCAATTTGTGCGTTGATCTCATCCATGTAAGCGGTTAAATCGACACCTGCGTTGCGGCAACGGAAGCGATACTCGACATCAGCGCCCGGAAACTGGTGCAGTACGCACTGCATCATCGTAAATTTATACAGGTCGGTGTCCAATAATGACTCAATGATCACGGCACTATGTCCTTTCAGATATGCTCTATCCCTCGAAGTCTAAGAAATTTGGAGTACAATGACAAACTTTCTTAAACAGTTTCTTGTATTTTTCTATTAATGGAGTGACATCATGGCACACGTTGTCTGTGAATCTTGCATCAATTGCACCGATACGGCTTGTGTAGCGGTTTGTCCTGTCGACTGCTTCCGCGTCGGTCCCAACTTCTTGGTGATTGACCCCGATGAGTGTATCGATTGTGCCGTTTGCGTCCCCGAATGCCCCGAAGAAGCCATCTATCACGAAGATGATGTGCCTGCCGGTCAAGAAGAATTTATCGCTTTGAATGCTGAACTCTGCCAAAAGTGGCCTTCGATTACCCGCCAACGTCCGCGTCCTGCCGATGCAGACAAGTGGCACGGTGTTCCGAATAAGCGTCAACACTTAAAGACCGAATAAGACAAACGCTTACGTTTTCTTTCCTAATTGCCCTTTAGACATACACTAAAGGGCATTATTTTTGCGTACTCCTTTTGTTAGAATCAGTCGTGTTTTAGTGAGGTTTAATGCCATGAGTTTTCGTCCCGTCTCTGTTTTATCGGTTGAAAAGCACAACGATCGTCTTTTGTACTTAACGCTTGAGAAGCCCGCCAACTTTTCTTTTGAATCCGGTCAATTTATCCGAATCGGTCTGGCACTCAAAGACAATCCCCAAACGGAAGAAGATTTTTTAGTTCGTCCCTACTCGATTGCGAGCCGCAAGGAAAGCCCTAAGCTAGAGTTTTACATTGCTCGCGTGATTAATGGAGAGCTCTCCGGTCGACTTTTTGACCTCAAAGAAGGTGACTCGGTTTGGGTAGACGAACAAGCCTATGGCTTTATGCTTCCAGAACGCTTAAAAGCCGGTGGCCACCTCATTTGCTTTGGTACGGGCACCGGGATCTCGGGCTTTTTATCGGTTATTCGTGCTAACGCTTGGAAGCGCTTTGATCGTGTCACCGTCATTCATTGTGCCCGCACGGCTGATGACCTAACGGTGACAGATAAATTCATGGAAGCAGCCCAGCGTCAAGATCAACTGGATCACTTCCGATTCATCCGTGTAACGACACAAGAGACAAATGCCGATAAAATGGGAGAAGTTAACGAACGAATTCCCACTGCTATTGAAAAAGGCACGTTAGAAGCCTTGGGTGTTGTCCTCAATCCCGATGAAGCTCGCGTCATGCTTTGCGGCAACCCGCAATTTGTGACAACGATGAAAAAAGTTTTGAAGGATAAAGGCTTTACGGCCCCTCGTGGTGAAACGCTCGGCACTTTGGTTTCAGAAAATTTTTGGTAAAACAACTCATGTCTTCTCTTATTGACAAAATTGATGATGTGCTTCCGCAAACGCAATGCAGTCAATGCGGTTATGCCGGTTGCCGTGCTTACGCATGGGCAATTGTCATGGACGAAGCACCGATTAATCGTTGCGCTCCCGGTGGTAGAAAAGGAATTGAAGCTTTGGCTCAAGTCACAGGGCGAGATGTCATTGAACTCGATCCCGAATACGGTCATGAAGTGCCGCTTGAAGTCTCTCACATCAAACCGGAGCTTTGCATCGGGTGTCGAAAGTGTGTTGCCGTTTGTCCAACCAACGCCATTGTTGGCGCGCCCAAGCGCATGCACGCCGTAATCACCGATTGGTGCACAGGGTGCGCATTGTGCGTTGTCCCTTGTCCTGTTGACTGTGTTGAAATGGTGCCCGCCACCTTTGAGTGGACAACGGAGCGTGCCCATGCTGCTCGCGACCGTTATAAAGCCAAACAACAACGCGAAAAACTCAAGCGTGAGGCGCACGATAAGCGCATGGCAGCCGAAACCACACAAGAAAAGAAAAAGAATCTGATTGCCGACATTCTTAAACGGGCCCAGAAAAAATGAATAAAGACAAACGCTACGAAATCATGAAGCGGCTCGCAGCCGAGCGCCCCGAGCCCAAAAGTGAACTTAACTACACAACACCCTATGAGTTAGTCGTTGCCGTAGCGTTATCGGCGCAAGCCACGGATAAAAGCGTGAATCTTGCAACCGAAAAACTTTTCCCAGTCGCCAATACCCCGAAAGCCATGGTGGCGCTCGGTGTCGATGGGTTAATCCCCTACATCAAAACGATTGGTCTTTATCGCAATAAAGCGAAAAATGTGATTGCCTTAAGTCAAAAGTTGTTGGATGACTTCGCCGGTGAAGTCCCCTGCGATCGTGAAGCTTTGGAGAGTTTGCCGGGTGTGGGCCGAAAGACCGCCAACGTGGTTTTAAATGTGGCCTTTGGGCTTCCTACGATTGCAGTGGATACCCATATCTTCCGAGTCAGTAACCGCACGGGATTTGCCCCCGGTAAGACCCCGGAAGAGGTCGAGCAAAAACTCTTGAAGTTTATGCCCAAAGACTTTATCAAGGACTCTCACCATTGGTTGCTTTTACACGGGCGCTACTGCTGCAAAGCCATTAACCCTGATTGTCCCCACTGCCCAATTTCGGATTTGTGTGAGTTTAAGAAAAAAACACAATAATCAAAAAAAAACTGCATGACCCCAAAAGGCATGCAGTTTTTTGCTTAAAGTCCGATTAGAGCCATTCTAGCGACCAATCAACCGTAACGATACCGGCTTCTAAGTCCACTTCGTCAACATAGGCTTCAACGAAGGGAATAAGAATGGAGGCACCTTCACCTTCAGGCTTAACGACCAAAAGGTCATGCGCGCCGTTATCGGTCACCGTTTCCACAACACCTAACGTTTCGCCCTTGAGGTTCACCACCTTCATGCCCAAAATATCGTGATCGTAGAAGTCCCCTTCTTCCAATTCTGGCAAATCGTTACGATCAATCAAAAGACTACCCTTTAATGCCATGGCATCTTCGCGTGTCGGAATTTCATTGATACGAACGACCAGGTCTTTACCGTGTTCTTTCATTTCGGCCACGGTCAAAAGGCGAGGTTCAACACCAGCTACTCGTGGGTACGGTAAAAACCACCAATTAGTCGTTTCAAACAAAAAGTCACCGTCACGCTTACCCGGAACAACACGCACCCAACCGCGGACACCATAGGCACCGGCCGTACGACCGACTTCAATTAAATCCATTTCTTTTGACATAACGACTCTTAAATCTTGAGGATACAAAAAAGGACAATTTCCTTGATTCTAAACCACTTTACATCGTAGATACTGCAGTGAAAGGTCGGGGTTTGAGTCCAAACGGTAGACACAATTTCCGATTGTTTAGTAACTCAAACGAGTACTCTCAACTGTCAATGTAAAGCGTGAACCTGAAAAATTGTCCTTTTCGAGCAAACGCTAGGTTTGCTAATAATTAGGCAGCAGCCTTCTTAGCTTGCTTAACCAAACGAGCAACCGTGTCGCTCATTTGTGCGCCAACGCCGATCCAGTGCGTGAGACGATCCTCAGCCATGTGGAACTTAACAGCTTGGCCAGAAGCCATCGGGTTGTAGTAGCCCAAACGTTCGATAAAACGACCGTCACGGGGGTTACGAGAGTCCGTAACAACGATATTGTAGAAAGGACGCTTCTTGGAACCGCCGCGAGCGAGACGAATAACAACCATTTTTTACCTCTTGTGTCAAAAGTAAAAGCAGTAAATACTGCAATAAAAAAACGAAACCCCGAAGGGCTTCAAGAAAAATTCGAGCTATTTTACCGCAATCATTTCTCTTATGGCAAATGATTTTCAAGGTTTTTCGGGCATTTAAGCAAAAATTTTCTCATTTAAAGACGCCAAAATAGAAAAAAGCTGCCGAGGTTTAAATTCGACAGCTTCTTTTCAGGTTTGACTTAACGATTAAGCAGCCGCTTCTTTTTTGTTGCTAAACCAGTGTAAGCCAACAATCATCGCAACCAAGGAGCCCAAGCAGGCCACCAACGAGATCGTCAAGTTACCATGCGTGATACCGGCAACAACGTAACCCACGAAGCTCGCAAAGGCCACCACCAAAGCGTAAGGCGCTTGGGTGGCAACGTGCTCGATGTGCGAGCAACCGGCCCCGGCCGAGGACAGAATCGTCGTATCGGAAATCGGAGAGCAGTGGTCACCGAAGACGGAACCGGCCAACGTAGCAGCCAAGGACACAACGACCAAGCTCGGATCCAAAGCTTGAGCGATCGGCACAACGATCGGAATCAAGATACCGAACGTACCCCAAGCCGTACCCGTAGAGAAGGACAAGAAAGCACCGATCACGAAGATGGCTGCCGGCAACCACAAGGCAGAGAAGCCACCGTCAGTCACCAAAGCTTGTACAAAGATCGGGGTTTGCAAGAGGTCACGGCAGACGCCGGAAATCGTCCAAGCGAGCACCAAAATAATGTTGGCAGGCAACATCATCTTCATACCTTCAACAGAACCGTCCATGAAGTCACGGAAGTTCACCACGCCACGCGGCACAAACATCAAGAAGGCAACGATCATGGCACCGAAAGAGGCCCAAACCAAAGCGCTCGAAGCAGAGCTGTTGCCCAAAGAGGCTGCAAAGGAGTGGTAAGCAGGATCTTCACCCCAGTAACCGCCACTGTACATCAAAGCCAAAACAGCGAAAACGATCAAAGCACCGATCGGCACAAACATGTCCCAAATCGTACCCTTTTCACTGGCCTTCACGGCGTGAGAGCTTGCATTTGCGTCGCCCAAGTCGCCCTTCATGGCGCTTTCTTCAGCCTTACGCATGGGACCGAAGTCCAAATTCGTCACGCAAAGAATGAAGACCATGGCAATACAGCCGATGGCGTAGAAGTTGTACGGAATGGTAGAGACGAAAGCCACGAAGTCACTTTCGAAAGCACCCGTGGACTTCAAGCTCGAACCCACGGCAGCGGCCCAAGAAGAAACCGGAGCAATGATACAAACCGGAGCGGCCATGGAGTCAATGATGTAAGCCAACTTGGCACGAGCCACGTTGTAGCGGTCCGTCACCGGACGCATCACGGTACCGACCGTCAAGCAGTTAAAGTAGTCATCGATGAAGATGAAAGCGCCCAAACCGCCCGTAGCCAACAAGCTCGAGCGACGGGTCTTAATGCGCTTAATGGCCCAGTTACCGTATGCCACACTACCGCCGGCCATGCTGATCGTGTAAACCAAAGCCCCCAACATCGTGCAGAAAACCAAGATGTTGAAGTCCACTTTGGTGGCCATGAGATTAAACGTCGTTTCGACCGAGCCCATCAAAATGTTGGGGTGGTTCATGCCGACAGCGTAGATCAAAGTACCGGAGACGATACCAATCAAAAGAGACGAAATCACTTCCTTCGTCAATAATGCCAAGGTAATGGCAATAATCGGCGGCAAAATGGAAAGCCAACCGGCGTTAAACGGATCCATCTGAGATAACCCTATGAAAAAAAGCCAAAAATGACTTAAATCGAAAAAAAGTGGTTCATTGTAACAAACAATGATCTCTGTCTCAAAAGGTTAATTAAGTAACATGGACTATTAAAATCGGGTTTTAACAATTTTTTTTAGGGCAAACCCGAAAAAAAGAGCACCCAATTTTGAGTGCTCGATTGAACTTAAATGATTTTTTAAAGTCTTACTTCGGATCGGAATTCAAGTAAGGACCTGCGGCTCGCATGTAAACCACCATGGAGTAAATCGTTAAGATCGCAGCGACATAAATGAGGATCGTACCCAACCATGCCATAGAAATCCCCATGAACGGTTCCCAGAAAAGAAGCATCGGAATAGCGACCATTTGAGCGATGGCCTTGATCTTCCCAAACCAATTGACCTTGACTCGAGCCGCTGCCCCGACCTTAGCCATCCATTCACGAAGTGCCGTCACCGTAATTTCACGACCGATAATGATTAAGGCCACGATCATGTCAACACGACCGAAGTCGAGCAAAACAATCAAAGCAGCGCAAACCATCAATTTGTCGGCCGACGTATCCAAGAAAGCCCCGATGGCGCTTTCCATGTTGTACTTACGGGCGATATAGCCGTCAAAGGCATCCGTTAAAGCGGCGATGACGAAAATAATCGTGGCCCAAACGTTTTGCATAAAAGGAGAAAGAATCCAATCCGGAATATAGAAAACACCGATAATGAGCGGAATCAAAGCAATACGTGCCCACGTCAGAATCATCGGCACATTGACAGATAAACGTTTAGGTTTCATGTTAATTGTCTTTCTATTCTTTAATGTGAACTGACTCACCGTGCAATTGCGTATAGATGCGTTGAGCCAATGTTTGGGATATACCCTCGATTGTAGCAATATCTTGGATGCTTGCGTTCTTTAATCCACGCATTCCGCCAAAACGTGTTAAAAGTTTTTGCCGACGCTTGGGACCGATGCCCTCCAAATCTTCCAGTCGAGACATGTTTCTGACTTTGGCGCGCTTAGCCCGCATCCCTGTGATCGCAAAGCGGTGCGCCTCATCTCGAATTTCGGCAATGAGCATTAAGGCTTGAGATTCGCGGCCAAGCACTAAAGGTTCACGCAGGGCATCGGCAAAGATCAGGGTTTCTAAACCCACTTTACGCCCCTCACCCTTAGCAACCCCCACAATGACGGACGTATCCAATCCTAAATCTTCGAAAACTTGCCTAGCCATCTCAACTTGTCCTCGACCACCGTCAATTAAAACAATAGTCGGTAACTCCCCTTCACCTCTTGAAACAGGTAAGTAACGACGTTCAACCGCTTGACGCATGGCCCCGTAGTCATCCCCCGGCTCTACACCGGTGATGTTAAAGCGACGGTAGAGGTTATGAGCCATCGCTGCCCCTTCATAGACAACGCAAGACGCTTGAGTCGCTTCACCTGAGGTGTGGCTGATATCGAAGCACTCCATTCGAATCTTCATCCAGTCTTCGTTCGGCGGCGTAATGTCCAACACTTCACAGAGTTCTTTTAAGCGCGCCAATTGCGAGCCTTCTAGCGCCAAGTGACGAGCCAAGGCAATCTTGGCATTGGTTTGACACATCTCCAACCACTGACGACGAACACCCGTAGGAGAGTGCACCACCGCAATGCGACGCTCTGAGAGTTCCGACAAAAAGCTCTCCAACTCCGTCTTTTCCCCTTCAACATCCGTGATGATCAGGGTCGGTATCGGGAGCATTTCGTAGTGCTGACTGACAAACGCTTCAAAGACTTCGACAAAGTCCGGTTCTCCCGCTTTGGGTAACGTCGGGAAATAGGCACGATCGCCCAAATGTCGAGACCCCCTCACCATCGCTAAGTTCACACAAACGGTATTGCCTTGAGAGGTAATGGAGATAATGTCGCAATCCACATCGCCTCCGGTTGTCTCCACGCTTTGTTGGTGCAAGATATTGGAAAGCGCGGCGATTTGATCGCGAACAACCGCTGCCTTTTCAAATTCCAATGCGTCAGAATGCGCCATCATGCGAGACTGCATATCATTCAAAATGGCAGCGCTATCCCCATTTAGGAATTTCTCTGCTCGGGCAACGTCTTGCGCATAGTCTTCACGATTGATCGCTCCCACACAAGGCCCTGAGCAACGCCCGATTTGCGCCAAAAGACAAACACGAGAGCGGTTATTAAAAACCGAAGGCTCGCACGTTCTTAAGCGAAACACCTTTTGCAAAATTTGAATCGCTTCTTTAACGCTTTGAGAGTTGGGATAAGGCCCGTAGAAATGACTCTTTTTATCCACACCGCCTCGATAGTACGACACGCGAGGGAAAGCCTCTGAGCTAATTTTTAAATACGGATAACTCTTATCGTCTCGAAATAAGATGTTGTATTTGGGATTGAGTGTCTTGATGAGGTTATTTTCAAGCAAAAGCGCTTCAGCCTCAGATCGCGTCACCGTTGTTTCGAGTTTCGCAATTTGCGAAACCATGATCGCAATACGGGGACTTAAATCATTTTTTTGAAAGTAGCTTGAGACGCGGCGCTTCAAATCACGGGCTTTGCCCACATAAAGGCAATTCCCCTCTTCATCAAAATAGCGGTACACCCCGGGCAAAGACGGTAAATTCTTTAAAATGGCTTTGGCATCGAAGTGCTTTGTAGCTTCAACAGGCATAATACGATCAGCAAAAAACTAACATTCGAAGTATGGCACACTCCACTTTAAGACCTCAAATCGATATCTTCTGTCGCGTCATTGATAATTTCGGTGATGCGGGTGTTCTTTGGCGCTTGGCACGAGAATTGAAGTTCTTAGGCCACCCGGTGCGTTTCATCATTGACGATGAAACAACACTCGCCCCTTTAGCGGGTTTCAATAAAACGGAAGCATTATCCCGCTATCAAGAGACATTCGGAATTGAAGTCATCCATTGGGAAAAATCGTGGGATGAAAACACCACCCCTTTGATGCCATCACCCGCCGTCATCGAAGGTTTTGCTTGCCAATTGCCACATGACTTTGAAGTCAAGATGAGTCAGATGGAAAAAGCCCCCGTTTGGATCAACGTTGATTACTTTAGTGCAGAAGATTGGATTGAAGAGTGCCATATGATGCCAAGCGTGCATCCGTCATTGGGTTTAAAGAAACTCTTTTATTTCCCGGGCGTCACGGCAAAGTCCGGTTCTTTGACGATTGAAACCACTTATGAAGAGCGCCGACAAGCTTTTGATGCTACGCATCCGAAGACTGCGCCATTAAAAGTGCTCTTTTTTGGCTACCCGTATGCCCCGTTAACGGAGCTTGCTCATGCCTTGGCACAAGTTAAAGTTCCCCTGCAATTACTTTTGACGCCCACAAAGGCTTCTGAAATGTTAAATGAGGCTCTCAGTGCGTTGGACTGCCCTCATATTGAAGTAGTTAATCTCCCATTCGTTGATCAGGAGCATTTCGACGAATTGCTTTGGAGTTGCGACATAGCCTTTATTCGCGGCGAAGACAGTGCCGCGCGCGCCATGATTGCGGGCGTGCCCATCATTTGGCAAATCTACGCTCAAGAAGAAGACACGCATCTTATTAAATTAGACGCATTGGTCAATCGTGAGCGTGAGGCTTTTGCGGATGAGGAGCTCTTTAACACATGGCAAAAATTCCAACGTGCCTACAACCAAGGCTGTGTCCATGCCGAACTTTTAAATGAATTGATTGAAAAGCATGACGCTTGGTTGTTAGCAGCCCAACGTTGGTCTGAGACCATAAAACACAATGGTTCCTTGGCTCAAAAAATCTCGAGTCTGACCCTTTCGTAGCTAAAAGCAACCACGAAATCTGGAAAAATTTTCTAAAAAAGCCTAAACACGCTAAAATGCGTGTTTTCGCTTTTTGTGTAAGCGAAAAAAGAAACGTTTCTTTGGGCTTTGACCCACAACACTTTTAAATATCGATTCATGCTTAAGTGGGCAGTTTCGGAGGTCGCTCCCCCGCTACTTGCAAAAACTTAAGTGTGAGAACGAAGGAAATTGAACAAATGAAAATCGCACAAGAATTGCGCGCCGGTAACGTTGTGATGATCGGTAAGGATCCGATGGTCGTTTTGAAGGCTGAATACTCCAAGTCCGGTCGTAACGCCTCTGTCGTTAAGATGAAGTTGAAGAACCTCTTGACGGGTGCCGGCACGGAAACGGTTTATCGCGCTGACGACAAGTTTGAAGACTTGATCCTCGAACGCAAGGAAGTGACGTACTCCTACTTCGCCGATCCGCACTATGTCTGGATGGACGAAGAATACAACCAATACGAAGTTGAAGCCGACGTCATGGAAGACGCCTTGAAGTACCTCGAAGACGGCATGCCCGCTGAAGTGGTCTTCTACCAAGGTCGTGCCATCTCCATCGAACTCCCGACGATCCTCGTTCGCCAAGTCGAATACACGGAATCTGTCGTGAAGGGTGACACCTCCGGTAAGGTTATGAAGCCGGCTCGTTTGACGACGGGTTACGAATTGCAAGTTCCGGCTTTCGTTAACACGGACGACAAGATCGAAATCGATACGCGTACGGGTGAATACCGCTCCCGCGTTAAGTAATCGATTCTTCGATTGACACCAAAAACGCCCTTCGGGGCGTTTTTCGATGGAAAATGCCTGAGAGAAAAATTTCCCTCAGGCATTTCTGTTTTTCGAAGATTTGGCAATTAACCGTTGGCCTTCTTGATAAAGCCCACCGTCATCTTAAAGCCCACCTTTAGGCTCTCAGTGTCTTGCACATCGAAGTCCGGACGGTGATGCCCATGATGGTCGCACCCCCAACAGAAGTAGCCGGCCTTACCGCCCTTTTCTCGGACGCGGTTAGCCAACATACTGCAGTCTTCACTGCCGCGACAGGTTTCAAAGAGTTCAGACTTTTTAAGTTCCGGAATCTCTTGCGCGGCTTGCATCAACATCGTGCAGACTTCATCGTCGCACTCATAGACACTGGCTTCACCCATCTTTTCGATTGTGCCCTTCACGCCATAGACTTCGCTCATCCCACGCACGATACGATAGACTTCATCGGTCATGAATTGGTTGACTTCCGTGGTTACCCCTCGGACTTCTACTTGCATCGTAGCTTTAGCGGCCACCACATTTCTACCTTCCCCAGCATGAAGCGTCCCGACGGCCACACGCGAATCTCCGCCCGAGTGGCGACTGATCCCTTGAAGTGCCATCACGGTTGCAGCAGCGGCAACCAATGCACTACGTCCCTTTTCAGGGTCACTTCCAGCGTGAGCACTGCGCCCTTCAAAAGTGATATCCATTTTGGTCGTTGCCAAATAGCCGTGCTTTAAGACGCCGACTTCGCCCAAACCAAATTCACACCCAACGTGAGAGCCCACCAAATAGTCTGCATCATCAACAATGCCTTTCTGAGCCATAGGGCTTGCCCCACGAACGCCTTCTTCAGCAGGTTGAAATACGATCTTAATTCGTCCCTTTAATTCGTCTTTGTGATCGACTACCCAGCGAGCAACACCGAGACCCAAAGCCGTGTGCGCATCGTGCCCGCAAGAGTGCATGAGACCGGGACGTGTGGAGGCAAAGCCTTGGGCGTTAGGAGCATGATTAGGATCATCGGTTTCGGTATTGACCACGCAATCGATATCAAAGCGCAAAGCTGTGCAGGGCCCCGGGCGCCCCGTATCGATTTCAACCATCGCACCCGTGTAGCGATCTAAGGAATCCAAAATCGTTTGATCAATGTCTTTGACCTCGTGAGCGGCGTTCCATGCTTTTTCAACAATCGCTTCCCGACGTCCCATCACGGCATTGACATCAATCACGTCTTTACCGAATTTAGGTTCTAGCCCCATGCCACGAAGCGCTTCAATGATGCGCGTCGTTGTGACAAACTCAGTCCATCCTTCTTCTGGATAGGTATGCAACTTGCGACGCATGGTCACCATGTCAGATAAATACTTTTCTACGCAAATTCCAGGCATTTGGCTTCTCCCCTATTTCGATAAGAAGTATCAAAAGAATCTCTTTTGACAATACTCTTTTTTCGCCAAAATCTCTTAAAATTTCCGATTCGATTTTTGTTCTTCAGAAAAGATGAGTGCCGCTCAAACACCCCACAAACTGACAGCAGACCATTTACCCAACCGTATGCGTACCTTTATCGGTGCTGCATCGACGTTGATTGTCTGCTTTACCGCGAGTTCCGCCCCTATTCCCTTGATGTCGGTTTATCGCGAAATGCTTGCATTGAGTAACGCCGATGTTGCCAACTCCATCGTCGCGTACTTTTTGGGCTGCATTTTGACACTTGTCTTTTTTGCGCGACTCTCCAACTACTTCGGTCGCAAACCCGTTGTCATCACAACGCTCTTACTTGCCATGACCGCAAGCTTTACCTTTGTCGTGATGGATAACGTCTGGGCGTTTAATCTGGGGCGATTCTTGCAGGGCCTGTCTTGCGGATTGGCTTCTAGCGCAGCCATGGCTTGGGTCGTCGATACGGCGCCTCCCGAAAAGCGTTGGTTGGGAACGGCGCTCACCGCCGCAGGTCCCAACGTCGGTCTTTGTTTGGGCACTCTTTTAACCGGTGTTTGTATTGAATACAACCTCTTTGATCCGGCCTCCCTTTTCATGCTCTTTATGGGGCTCATTGCCTGCGTTTTGGTTTTAGTCTCTACTGGCACCGAGTCCGTGCAATTTGGGATGGAGCCTTTAATTGCAACGTTGATTCCTAAGATTGCCGTACCGCGTCGTCTTTGGCGTCTCTTTGTGATTGCAAGCGCCTCTTACATCGGCACATGGGGCATGGGGAGTTTCTTTCAAGGCTTTATTGCCATTATTTCCGCAGAAACCTTCGGGATTCAAAGCACATTGATTGCTGCCCTTTGCTACCTTATTTTGATGGTACCCAATGCAGCAACGGGCTTGGTAATCGGTCGCTTTTACGCGGTTAACGCGTTGCGCTTGGTCATCACCACGTTTGCCATAGCAGGCAGCCTTACCTTCGTTGCTTATGGCTATCATATGCCGGTACTTTTCTTAATTACGGTCGCTATTTGCGGTGGTAGCAACGGTGGCAGTTGCACGAGTGCTCTTAAACTTTTACTGCAAGATACAACACTAAAAGAACGTGCTGGGGTTATCTCCGGCATTTACCTTTTAGCCTATGTCGGTGCCGGTATCCCCAATGCCGTTGTCGGCATGATGCCGGCCGACACTCCTGTCATTGCCATGGCGCCCGGTTACATCGGTTGGATGACGGGTGCTTGGTTAATTGTTATGATGGGCTTATGGTTAATGGGAAGAAACCCCAACGAGGCTGAAAAACTTCGTTTCGAAAAATAGTCTTTTGCAAGAGGCGCAATACAAAATGCGCCTCTTTTTCTTTAGCTGTTTAAGTTAAAATTTCCGCATCCTTATGTGGAGTTTTTCAATGCGCATTCTCAATATTGGGTCTATTAATATTGACTACGTCTACCAAACACCTCACTTTGTGTCGGGCGGTGAAACGCTAGAGGCCACGCATCGTTCAGTCTTTATGGGCGGCAAAGGTTTAAATCAAACGGTCGCTATCGCAAGAAGCGGTCTTGACGTATCTCACGCCGGCGTTTTAGGCGCTGACGGTCAGTTTCTCTACGACTTTTTAAAAGCGTCACGGGTCAACATTGATCACGTTCGCATTGACTCATCTGCCGCAAGCGGTCACACCTTCATTCAAGTCACGCCCGATGCGGAAAACGCGATTCTTTACTTCCCCGGCACGAATCACCAAGTCACCGAAGAGTTGGTTTGTGAAGCGTTAGACAGTTTGTCGGAACAAGACATTGTGCTTTTTCAAAACGAAGTCAATGACATTGACCGGATTTTGATTGAAGCGAAAAAACGCCACCTTCTCACCGTTTTTAATCCCGCACCGTTTGACGCCAACGTTTGCAACTACCCCTTGGAATGTGTTGACGTTCTCATTCTTAATCAAACGGAAGCGCAAGGTATGTTGGGACGAGACCTCTCGGACACACAAATCGCACTTAAAGCTTTACAAAAGAAGCTACCCAACGCCGTCATCATTTTGACTTTGGGTGCCAAGGGTATTGTTTATGCCTTGCCTCATGAAGCGCCACGCGCCATTGATAGTTATTGCGTGAAAGCGGTTGACACAACGGGAGCGGGCGATACCTTTGTGGGTTATGCTATGCATGCCATTCGTTCTTGGTATAAAGAGCACGATGCTCAAGCTTTCCATGCGTACTTGGACACGGCAGTATTGGCCGCAGCCATTAGCGTTACGCGCGCCGGTGCCGTAGCATCGATTCCGACGATGGAAGAAGTGCAACAATTTCGAAATTCTTTAACGTAAAGGTTTCATCATGACGAAGAAAAAAATCATCATTGACTGCGATCCCGGTTACGATGACGCCGTGGCCCTTTTATTAGCAGCCGGCAATCCCGATATCGAGGTTTTGGCCATTACAACCGTTGCCGGCAATCAAACGATTGAAAAAGTAACAAAGAATGCCTTGCGCATCGCTAAGCTCTGCGGCATGGAAAATGTTCCTGTTGCCATGGGCGCCTCTCGCCCCCTATTGCGCGATCAAGTTGTCGTTGCGGCTAACATTCATGGTGAATCCGGTCTTGACGGTACGACGTTACCGGAGGCCGACTTTAAGGTTGATCCCCGTCATGCTGCTCAAATGATTATTGACATCGTGATGAGTGAACCCGAGAAAACGGTGACGCTTGTCCCCATTGGCCCGTTGACCAATATTGCCTTGGCAGCACGCATGGAACCGCGCATCGTAGAGCGCATTAAAGAGGTGGTTTTAATGGGTGGCGGTTACCACATCGGTAACATCCGCCCGATGGCTGAATTTAATATTGAAAACGACCCCGAAGCCGCTCACATCGTTTTTGAAGAAAAATGGAAAATTGTGATGGTGGGGTTAGATCTCACCTATCAAGCCCTGGCAACTGACGAAGTTAAAGCTCGTATTGCAGAAATGAAAACGCCGGTTGGTCAATTCTTAACGGATGTACTCACGCAATTTTCCATGACGTACAAAAAGAGCAAAGGCTTTGATGAGCCGCCCGTGCATGACCCTTGCGCCGTGGCCTACGTCATTGACCCCGATTGCATCGAGGTTCGTCAAGCCCCTGTGCATGTTGAATACCGAGGCATGTACACCAACGGTATGACGGTAACGGATCTTCGTAAAAAAGCCCCTGAAGATTGCCACACGTTTGTTGCTACAAAACTCAATCACAAGCGTTTTTGGCAGTTGATTGAGGATGCCGTTAAAAATATGGAAAACAAATAAGGAAAGGACACTCACATGTGGGACACGTTTGATCCCCCTATTCCGCACGTTGAGCGTTTGGAAAAGGGACTTTTGGGCAGAGAGGCAAAACTCTTAATTGCCATGGCAGAGTACTACTGCCAAAAGACCCATAAAACGAATGCGTTATGTGACGATTGCCGTCAGCATCTTCGTTATTCTTTGGCTCGCCTTGCCTGCTGCCCTTATGGGGAAGAGAAACCAACGTGCGCAAAATGCGTCGTTCGTTGCCACAAAAGTGATGAGAAAGCACATATAAAAGCTGTCATGAAAACCTCAGGCGCACCAATGCTTCTTTATCACCCGATTCTAACTTCGGAACATTTGTTGCGAGCTTTGAAAAAGGCCCCTCCTCACCCTAGGGAATTACGTAAAAAGGCCAAAAGCGAATAATCTGTTACATCCTTTACGGATTCCCAAAAGTTTCCAATGTTCTTCCGTGACACAATGATAGGTAAGACACAGGAAAGGAAGTAAAAATATGATTGGCAAAAAATTAAACACAAAGCTTGAATCATTAAAGACACAGGTCAAAACTCAGAAAAACCGCATCAGTGAAGAGTTCTCAGAACTTTCTGATGAAATTAAGGGTAAGCGCATGGAGCTCTCTGAGGAGTTGTCGGAAAAGAAGCAACAACTTAAAGAGGAACTCAAAAGCAATCAACTCAAAATGATTGCTCGCTTTCGTCGCAAGCAAAAAGCGCTTGCCATAGAGTGGGATGACGTTCAAGAGAAGTCTCGTGAAAAATGGGATGACTTCATCGATAAATACGAAATCGATGAGCTGGAACGTATGATTGACCGATTCAAAATTGATAGCGAATCGCTCGAGCGTTTGCCTGAGGACGCTGTTATTCGTGAATTACCTCCCCGCGCTCATTTCTCGATGACGTTGGATAACGCTTTTATGAAGCGCCGCTCCACACGTGACTTTTCCGGTGAAACGATTCCTGAAGAAGAAGTGGCCGCCATTTTATGGGCTTGTGACGGTATTAATCGTCCGAGTTTAAAACGCACGACGCCTTCGACCTTTAACTGGCAAGAAGTGGATATTTACGTGGTTCAGGCCAATGGTATTTGGAAGTATTTGCCCAAACGCAATGTCCTTCTTTTCATTGAAGGCAACGATCAGCGAGAACACTTCGGTGAAATCAAGCCTTGGATGAAGCTGGCAAGTCAACACTTGGTCTTTGTTTCAGACAAGCGCAAGATGGAAACCTTTACCACCAAAATCATTGAAAAGACGTTTGACGTGGATGTTTCTCAAGATGAAATCAGCGTTGTGGCCCGAGCCATTGACGTAGGCGCTAAAGTACAAGCAGCTTATATGGCCGCTGCCGCCCTGGGTCGTGGTTGCACTTGCCGGTTGCTGGCCAACCACGCCAAGCCTCGTCAATTGTTAAAACTCACCGAAGATGAAGAAATCTTGGCGATTTGCTCGATTGGCGATGTCTCAGAATCGCTTTTTGATCACACGTTTTGATTAAAAAATAATCATTTTTCAAATAGTTAGAGTGTTAACACCAATATTCTAAAGAGACGTTTCGGACTAGGCTGAAAGTATCCTTTAATACTCATTAAAGAGGTATCACCATGAGTCCGAAACGTCTTTTATTAGCCACTTGCTTGGGCGCTGCCTTAGCAAGTTTTTCTTTATCTTCTCAAGCCTGCTTCACAATCATTGTCGGTAAAGATGCCTCAAGCACCGGCGAAATCTTAGTCGGTCACAACGAAGACAATGACCGTCGTATTATCACGAGCCAATACTGGGTGCCGGCCGCCAAACACAAAAAAGGCGAAACCTTGTACTACGAACCCGGTACCGCCAAGATTCCTCAAGTTGCACAAACATTAGGTTACTGGTGGAGTCAAACATTAGCACCCGATGGCTACAGTTTCTCAGATGGTTTCATCAATGAAAAAGGTGTTTTAGTTGTTTCTAACAACTGTGGCGACACTTATGAGAAGGATGAAAAGGTTAAAAATGGTGGTGTCGGTTACGGTATCCGTCGCATTGTGGCAGAACGCGCCCACACCGCTCGCGAAGCCGTTCAAATTGCCATTGACTTGGTGACTCGTTACGGCTACACCCACCAAGGCCGCACGTACACATTTGCTGACCGCAACGAAGCTTGGCAAGTCGCCCTCTTACGTGGCCATCGTTACTTGGCCCGCCGTGTGGGTGATAATGAAATGACGTTCTTAGCTAACGCCTACCTCTTTGACAAGATTGACTTAAACGATAAAGAAAATGTGATTGCGTCACCCGACTTGGTTCAACATGCTATCAAGATGGGTACCTATAAGCCCGCTAAGGCAGGTGACTACTCTGACTTCAATTTCCGAGAAGCCTATCAACCCGATCGCCGTCGTGCCGCAGACTGGAACATGGAACGTGTTGCTACGTTCTTAGAAATGATGACCGGTAAAGAGTCTCGCGACTACAATAACTTCCCGTTCGTATTGACACCGTCAAAGAAGATTTCAGAAGCGGATTTACGTAAGTTCTTGCGCGGTCAATCGAAATGGGAAGAACGTGATCATGGGTTCCATCTCTATAGCCTGCGTGACATCGGTAACCTTGATACCTACGATAGTGTTGTCTTCCGTTTGAACCAAGATCCGCTGTTAACGACCACGTGGCGCACCAACGGTCGTCCGTTTGAAAACGCCTATGTTCCTGCATTCCCCTTGGCAGCTCCCGCATTAGCCCAATCCTTCATGTCGCCTGAAGAAGGTTTGTACGCTCAATTCCGCTCCAAGCCCAAACACCTCCATTACAGCCCCGATCGCAATGTCTACACTTTCATTGCCACTCAAAGCTTCTTGGATTGGATGCCGGATGAACGCGAAGACTTCCAAGACGATATTGAAGATTACGAAAAGGCAATGACGAAGGAATTGGATAAGGTACTTGTTCGTGCCAAGACCGTTGCTGCCGTTGATCGTGCTCGTGCCAAGGACGTTTTACATACCTACAACGTTTTGTCTTACAACGAAATCTTAGGACTTAACTCCGCATGGCTAAAGAAGTTAAACCAACATGACATGGTCATCATGAAGGACTCTTTAAGCCAAAAGGATACGGGTAATGTCGATGTTGTCCTCTTTGGTCAAAAGGGCTTTAACGTCAAGAAGATTGATGCTCAATGGACAAGTTTCGGCTCGGCTTACTCTAACGCCGATGACGAACAAAACCTCGAACGCGCCAAGCCCTCAAAGATCACCTTTAAGGACTTAAATGGTGACGGTTTTGAAGATGCTGTCATGACATTCCCCGTTAAGGGTGCCACGGCTTATACGTTCCCCGGTGTAGATACGGAACTCTTCCTCTTTACGCGTGTGGATGGTGAACCGGTTGCAGCATTTGATACGGTCATGATCAAGAAGTAATTTTTTATCCCTTCGACAAAAAGTGGGAGTCATCTTTTCAGGTGATTCCCACAACTATTTTCAGAAACTACTTGCATTTCTTAGTTGCATTATGCATAATTACGTTCTCGCGCGCCGGTAGCTCAGTTGGATAGAGTACCTGGCTACGAACCAGGGGGTCGCGGGTTCGAATCCTACCCGGCGCACCAGACAGTCCCGAATGCCCTAAAGGCATTTGGGACTTCCTTTTTCCTACTCCCCGATTTCCACATTTTCTTCCCTTTCTATCGGGTTATCCCTTGCTCGTTACCAACTCCGATTGTAAATCCCATCTAAGCACTGTTCCTTATCAAAAGTCGAGTTAACTCCTCTTGTTTGATACCCTCTCCCCGACTATCATCTTTGGAGTTTTTTATTCGTACTAAAGGAGAGTATCGAATGTGTACCACTGTGATTGTCGGTAAAGCCGTCTCGAAGACCGGTCGTGTCATCCTTGGCCACAATGAGGATGCTGGCGGTCGCGTCATGCATCAACAGTTTTATTGCCCGGGCGGCAAGCATGCCGCAGGCGAAGTGCTGACGGCTGAACACGGTCGCGCTCAAGTGCCGCAAGCTGAAGAAACGTTGACGACCTATTGGTCTAACATGCTTCAAATCGACGGCTCTTCTTTTGACCAAGGCTATGCTAATGAAGCCGGCCTTGCCATCTGCTCCAACGGCGGTGGCAGCTCCTTTACCGGTGACGATCCCGATGAAGCCTCTTTGGGTTTAAAGGACGGAGGTGTCGGTTTCTTGTTGCGTCGCGTTATGGCAGAACGTGCCCATACGCCTCGCGAAGCCATTGAAATTGCCGCTAAGCTCTTAGATGAATACGGCTATTTCGGTAGCGCCCGTAACTACTCCGTTGCTAACAAAGACGAAGCTTGGGTCTTGAACGTTGTCAAGGGCCACCACTATGTCGCTAAGCGCGTCCCCGACGATCAAGTGATGTTGATTTCCAACATGCTGGCTATCCGTCACGTCGATATCAACGACAAGGAAAACGTCATTGCCTCTCCGGGCTTGATTGAATACGCCATTGAAAAGGGTCGCTATACGCCTGCCGTTGAAGGTGACTATAGTGACTTTGACTTCGCTGCCGCCTACCAAAGCGATGAAAACCGTCATGCTCCCACGAAGTCCTATCGTATGCGTTTAGGCTGGTGGAAGATCACGGGTGACTATTACAAGGACGAACTCCACTATCCGGAAATTTTGCCGCCCGCACAACCCATGGGCGTCGAAGACGTGATTGAAGTGTTGGGTTTGACCTGCTACGAATCTTATGCCACGCGTGGCGACGGCAAGGAAGATGCATTCCACGTTTCTGCTCGCGACATCTCTCGTTCTCAAACGCGTGAAAGCTGGGTCATGGATTTGCAAGACCAACCGCTCTTTAACACTATGTGGCGTTGCACGAGCTATCAAGACACGGGCGTTTATATCCCCTGGTTCCCGATGTCGGGCATCATCCCTGACGGCTATCAATGGATGACGTTGGAAGAAGCTCGCGAGAATCACTTTAACTTAAAGCCCGAGTACTTGGACTTTGACTTGGATCGCAGCTATCACATCTACGCCACGATCGGTGAACTCACGAACTTTAACCGCGGTTTGTTGCCGGGTGTCACTCGCGTTAAGCGCCTTTACGCTGAAGACGTCTTTGAACGTACGGCCGCTGTGATTGAAACGGCTCGCACTCAAAGCGAAGAAGAAGCCAAGAAGACCTTGGGTACCTTTACGTGCGACGAATGCGACAAGATGGACACGGTCTACGATGCCCTCTTAGATGCCATCACCACGCACGTCATGAGCGTTGAAGCCGACACGATGAGCGTTTCGAAGGAAGAAACGGTTGAAGTGGTGCTTTACGGTAGTCCTGAATTCAATGTCCAAGGCTTGGACATCGATACGGTTTACTGGAGCTTGGGCTTTACCGGTAAGAAAGAAAGCGTTAACGCTCCTGCCAAGCCTGTCTCTGTTCGCTTTGACGACATCGACGGCGACGGCATCGTGGACGCAGTCTTGACCTTTAATGCTCATGAAGTTGCACAATTTGGTATCCCCGGTTGCGTCACCGATACGTACTTACGCGGCCTTTGCAACTGCTTGCGCTTCGTTGCCATGGACACGGTGCTTTTCACGGAGTGAGTCTCTGATTTGAATCGCAATTAGCTGTCAGACCGCTTCTGTCGATGATAGAGGCGGTCTCTTTTTGCCTATTTTCTGAGCATTTCTTCATGAAACTTTTGCTTTTTATCAAAAAAACTTAATATTCCTTCAGCGCTAATTCTTTGTATTTAAAGAATATTCTTCTTTTTCAGTCTCTTTCTAAGTATTCACCCTAATCACGTTAACCCTTTTAACACCTCAAATCCTTAAAATCCAAAACGGTTCGAAAAAAACGCGAAACACTTCTTTCACAAGAAGTGCATTCTAAAAAGGGCTTAAAAAATCATGAAAAAACCGATTTATAGCGTTCTGTATTTCCAGGTGATCTGTGCCATTATTGCCGGTGTCACTTTGGGTTATTTCTATCCCGACTTGGGTGCCTCCATGAAGCCACTCGGTGATGGCTTCATCAAATTGATCAAAATGATCATTGCTCCCGTGATTTTCTGTACGGTCGTGGTTGGCATTGCCGGCATGAAAGACATGAAAAAAGTGGGCAAAACGGGTGGCTTGGCCGTTCTTTACTTCGAAGTGGTCAGTACCATTGCTTTGATCGTGGGTCTCGTTCTTGTTAACACGATTAAGCCCGGTGACGGCATGCACGTCGATCCCGCTACACTCGACTCTGCTTCTGTCTCCATGTACACCTCGGGCGACAAGATCGGTTCGACGACGGACTTCTTCTTACACATCATTCCGAACACGGTGGTCGGTGCTTTTGCTGAAGGCGAAATCCTTCAAGTGCTCTTTTTCTCGATTCTCTTTGGTGTTGCCCTTCAACGCTTCGGTGGTCGTCGCACGCTTATTTTTGACATCATCGAAAAGAGCTCTCATATTCTCTTTCAAATCGTGAACATGATCATGCGCGTGGCTCCTATCGGTGCCTTCGGCGCCATGGCCTTTACGATCGGTAAGTACGGCTTGGCTTCCCTTTTGCCGTTGGCAAAGCTCATGGGGACGTTCTACTTGACGTGTTTCCTCTTTATCTTTGTCGTGCTCGGTGCTATCTGCCGCTACGCCGGTTTCTCCGTTTGGCGCTACATCTGCTACATCAAGGAAGAACTCCTAGTGGTGTTGGGGACGTCCTCTTCGGAATCTGCCTTGCCGCGTATCATGGAAAAGCTTGAAAACGCTGGTGTAAGTAAGTCCGTTGTGGGTCTTGTGGTGCCGACCGGTTACTCCTTTAACCTTGACGGCACGGCGATTTACCTTACGATGGCAGCAGTCTTTATTGCTCAAGCCTGTGACGTTCAAATGACCTTGATGCAAGAATTAACGCTTTTGGCCGTGTTGCTCTTAACGAGTAAGGGCGCAGCCGGTGTGACGGGGTCCGGCTTCATTGTTTTGGCAGCAACCCTTTCTGCCGTCGGTCACGTGCCCGTTGCCGGTCTTGCTCTTATTCTCGGTATTGACCGCTTCATGTCCGAAGCTCGTGCTTTGACGAACATCATCGGTAACGGTATTGCTACGATCGTTGTCGGCAAGTGGTGCGGAGAACTTGATCATGACCGACTTCACACGGTCTTGGGTAAAGCCAATACGAGTATGCCCGATAAGATTCCTGAATTGCCGGAACCGAAGGTATTTAAGGATCATGAACAACTTCAATACATCCCGATTGACGACTACGAAAACCGTTAATTCTATTTGTTAATCCATACAAAAAGGCCGCTTCACTGAGCGGCCTTTTTGGTGTCTTGAAATCTATCGATTCTGATTAACTGATAAAGAACAAGAACGCTAATGTACAGATTTGTACAGGTGCAGAGCGTTTAATCACCTCAATCGGAGAAACACCTGCGATACCGGAGATCACGATCACACCGGCGGCCAACGGAGAAGACACACGACCGAACGTGGCAGCACAGCTAGCCAAGTAGCCCAAGTCAGGAATCGTCAAACCGAAAGCTTCAGCGTGCGGGGTCACAGCTTCGTTAAATGCGAAAGCGGCAGCGTCACCGGAACCGGTCATCACACCCAAAACGTAGGGGCCGACAGCAGCACCAAGCTTGGCGAGTTCGGAAGAACCCTTCAAAGCTTCAACGAAGACTTCAATCACGCCACAAGCGCGCAAACCGGCGGCAAACACACCAGCAGCAATGATCAAGCCCAAGATGTTACCGTAGCCACGGCCCATGCCGTCGAAGAACTTACGGGTAATTTCAGCGGGGTTAGCACGCGTGACGATCAACGTGTACATGACACCGACCAACATGGCCGTTGCCACAGAAATCTTAAATTGCGGAAGCCAAACGGCCACAGCAAAGAGCAACACCACCGGCAAGAGCGGGGCGAAGGCAAAGAGTAAATTCGGGTTAGCGGGCAATTCGACCTTGTTGGCAGCATCATGCACGCCATCGTTATCAAAACCATCTTTCTTGAAGTCGCCGAAAATCAAGCAGGCAACAACCATGAAGATGATACAAGCGATGGAAATTAAGAGCGTGCGCGTACCCGTGTAGGTCAAGTATTCCATAATCGGCCAGTCAGCCAACTTGGCAACGAAACCGTTGTGAGAAGAACCGGGAGACCAGAAGGACGGCAACGTGGATGCGACCACCGTGGCAGCAGCCATTGCCGGACGGAAGCCAGCGCGAATCATCAAAGCGCAGATCGTCGGACCGATGGCGGCACACATACCGGCCAAGGAAGAGATAGCGATCGAGACGATACCCGTGACGATCATACAGCACGGCAACAAGAAGATACCGAGCTTATTCAAAGGCTTCGTCAAAAGCGAGACCAAGTGCAAGTCACACTTCGTGATGTTCATGACACCGGCAAAACCCATTGCCGAACAGATCACGATGATCAACGAGCTACTCGTCATGGATTTGTCGAATTGTTGGAATGCCGCATAAGGATCAAGCGACAAACAGCACATTAAAAAGCCAGAGGCCAGAAGCACTAAACGCGTTTCCCAGCGTTTTAACAGTCCGTAGACCGTGCCGCACACAACGATTAAGGCGGCCCACATAGTCCAAGTCATTGGATTTCTCCATTGGTTAAAAGGAAGAGGTTTTTCATGAGTTTTTGAGCCCTTCCGAGTCCAAAAACAGTCATAGCCTGTCATTGTATGTAGGGCAAATCTCAAACGATATTAGGATAACCCCTAGAGATTTCGTTAAATTCCGCAAACTTATGATAAGTGTCACATCTTAGGCAAATATACCTAGAAGAATTTGCCTTTTTTACTAAAATTTGATCCACTTTTTGGAAGATTTTTCCTTTCTCACGTTTTCGTTTTGAGGTCTTAAATGCTCCAACATCACTACTATGGCAACTTCACAAAAGAAGAATTTGAAGCTTTGCCTGAAATCCTTCAACGCTTCTTGTCCTATACGCAATACAACACAACGAGTAACCCGCATAGTGACACACTGCCTTCTACCCCTGAGCAAATGGCCTACGCTCAACTTTTGAAAGCCGAATTTGAAAGTGTGGGCATTAAAGATTGCAAAGTCACCGACAAAGGCATTGTCTATGCATGGGTCCCTGCTTCGGAAGGCTTAGAAACTGCTCCTGCCTTGGGTCTTATTGCCCACATGGACACGTCTCCTGAAGCAAGCGGTGAGCCCGCTCAATGGAAGGTCATTGACTATAAGGGAGGAGACATTGTATTAAACGAAGAAAAGGATATCGTTCTTAAACTTGAACGCTTCCCGGAAGTCGCGAAATACGCAGGCCAACCCTTGGTTGTGACGGACGGTACCACGCTTTTGGGCGCTGACGACAAAGCCGGTATTGCTGTGTTGGTGCAATTGGCGAAATACTTCGTAGAGCACCCTGAAGTGGCCCACGCAAAGCTATGCTTTTGCGTAACGCCCGATGAAGAAATCGGTCGTGGCACTGCCGGCTTTGATCCAGAAGAATTTGGGGCTGACTATGCCTATACGATCGATGGTAGCGAAGTAGGCGGTTTTGATACCGAAACCTTTAATGCCGCAATGGTGACGGCGCACTTTGAGGGTTTAAACGTTCACCCCGGGTTCAGCCAAAGACAAAATGGTCAACGCCATTCGTATGGCCATGGACTTCTTGAGTCGCTTCCCGACTGAAAGTATTCCGGAAAAGACTTCTCGCTATGAAGGGTTCTTCCATCCGATCGGCATCACCGGTGCCGTGCGAGGCGTTGACGTCAGAATGCTCATTCGTGACCATGACAACACCAAGTTTGAAGACCGTAAGGCTTACGTACACAAAGTGGCTGAAGAAATGAATAAGGTGTGGGATGGTCGTGTAACCGTAACAGTTAAAGACCAATACTACAATCTTATGAATTACTTGAAGGACTATCCGGTTGTTTGCGACATCGCTCGTGAAGCGTTCCGTCGCGAAGGGTTGGAGATTGTTGAAAACCCGGTGCGTGGTGGTTCGGATGGTTGCCAAATCTCGAAGATGGGCGTGCCCACTCCGAACTTCTTCACCGGCGGTTTAAATTTCCACGGTGTCTACGAATGCTTACCGGTTAAATCTTTGCTTCGTTCTTATGACATTGCCAAACGTTTGTGCGAAATGTCATCCGAACTAAACAACTCCTCTCTAAAGAGAGAAGGTTTCTTTTGACCTAACATGAGCTTTTTCGTTCGCTTTCTGCCGAGAACTCTTTCTCGGCAAAAGCGGCAAACGACTGTCACTCACGCCACAAAAGATTTCGAGACGAACCTCCTCTGGCGTCTGAGCCTTTGGCTCCGACGCAAATGACCGATCACAATGATCCCCATTACTCGACGGTTTATCAACGACATATCCCGCGTCTCTCAGGAGCTGTTTCGCACCTTCCAAAGTCTCAATGATCTTTGTCGGAATATGCTTTTCTTTATCAATGTCTGCGCATTGCAATAACAATGCACTAAGAACATCTCGCTGAATCCACTCTGAACTTGAACCCAGCTGATGCCATCTTTCAGACAACGCTTTCTTTCTATACGTTTCCGTATAGGGATCGTATTGACTGAGTTTGAGCGTATAGGGTTTTACTTCACTGACCTTTAAACCGGCGCTTTCAGCCTTGCTCTTGAGTCGTTCAATAAAACTTGATGCTCCGCTCTTACCTAAACTCTTTCCAAAGTGTCCTCTTTGAAAGGCTTTCCATTGATTCTTTTCAATACGAATATCGCCCGCCAAGGACAATAACAAATTCGCTAATTGTCCATGTTCACAGCGTCGAGTCGCAGTCACTCTCCGATGGTAGTCGGCGAGTTGAGCAACTCGCTTTTTGTAACTCTGCGTTTGCTTTAACTTAACACCCTTTTTCAAAGTTCCATTACTTTCATAGGCCTCTTCATTATTTTGACGCAAGCTTCGATCCATCGATCGTTGCATCCGACGAATGACCGCTTCATTAACTTTTGCCGTTGGCGCTATCTGGATCTTCCCTGCGAATTGTTCAGAGAATACAGCAATGGCTTGAGGCCCAGGATCAATGGAAAGACGTTCATTGTCGGGCGCATAAATATGCTTAACGGGGGCGCTTCCTTCAAATACAACTTGAAGAAAAAAGCGCTCATGATTTTTGATGGTCTTACGAACCAACCGACAGTATTTAATCTTCTTGTACCCGGTACCGTCTTCTTTTTGAAGCGCCCTTTGGATGTAGTCATCTTGGGCATCAATGATGACGCGGTAATCATGTTTACACCAACTGAGAACGGATTTTTGAAGATTGAGCTTCAAGCCGGTGGCATTAGTCTTTCCCTCAATGCTGTGCAAACCACGGGAAACAGACTTAAAGCGAGGGCGACCACCCAATCCAAGCTGATAACGACGAATACCTTGATAAACACGGGTGGCAATTTTTTGGGTTTCATTGATGCCTAATTGATTTTTTCGTCCGCTTCGCTCACGGTGCTTCGCAATCACAGCGTGCAGGTTATACTCGGTTAAACGGTACTGACGATCAAGATTTCGAAAGAGTTCTGATCGCTCTTTTCCTTTTGGCAAGGTACACGCTTTTTTCCACTGAGGGTCTTGTCGCATTTGTTGCAACTGTCCCAAGGCAGTGCCCAATGTTGCGTTATGAAGCTGACGAGCAAACTCAAACTTTCTGAGAATCATCCTTGATTCAGAATCGTTGACTTTGATAGGGAGTTCGAGAATAAAGCTTGGGCTAGTCATTGGACGTATTTTACTTCAACGACTGACGTCGTTGCACGGCTTCCTCCTCCTATTGAAATAGGAGGCTTCCGCCGTGAATTTTCTGTGAAAACCTTAAAATAATCACTATTCTGATCTGACAAAAAACTCGGTGGATTTTTGGTTCACCGAGTTTTTTAATTAAAGCATGATCAACACACTAACGATTGGAATGCTGGCGGCCACTGACAAAGAATTGAAATTGGCTGCCATCGTCACATCACACTTGGCCTTGATTGAGAAAATCATGGCAAGTGCAGGAATCGGTGCAAAGGCCAAAATCGCCAAGGCACGACGAATTTCTTCATCAAAGGGAAGCAAATAATAAAAAGCTGCGCTAATAAAGGCAGAAAAAACGAGTCTGACGAAAAGCAGTTTAAAAAGACTGATCACTTGTTCACGACGCATGATGAGATTAATCCCCTGCCCGATCATAATCATCGCTAAAAAGGCGTTGGCATTAGCGCCGATTTGCGCCACATCCAACACCGCCTTCGGGAAAGACAAGTGCAATAGGGCCATGCCCATCATGACTCCATAAGCCCAAATGGGACCCGATGTCGCCAAACGAGAAAGAATGCTCTTAGCATAATCCCAACGAGAGCCTTCAGAGCCCACCGCAATGGAGTACGTTGTCCCCGTACACATCAAGGCGTTACCGATATCAAACATACAGATCGACAAAAAGCCCAAGGGGGATAAAAAGCTTTGTAAGAAAGGCATCGCAAAGGTGCCGATGTTGTACCCTGCCAAATTAATGGCGGCAAAGGTTCTGGCCTTCGGATCTTTACGCTTCCAAACCATGCCCACCACAACCATCACGAGGTTAGCGAGAACGCCCAAGAAAATCAGACCGAAAAAGCTCGCCTCCATCTCAATACCGTTGAGGCTCACCATCACCAAACACGGCAACGTCACGTAAAGCAAAAGACCCGAAATCGCATGAACGGTGTCAGCCTTGAGCACATTACAGCGACGAAGGATGTAACCCAAAATAATGAAGGCAACAAAGCCAGCAATTTTTGCTAAAGCTTCCATTTCAATACACATCTAAAAAGAGAGAACAAAATTTTACGCCTTCACTCACGCTCGACGCGAAACCACTGTAAACTTTCCTAAGGTTTTGGATTTAGTTTTATGTCAATTTTTAGTACACCCGTTACCGACACCGAGACGCTTGAACTCAATCTCAAGCGCCCCTACTTTATTTCTGACTTGCACTTGGATGTCAACCGTCAAAAGGATTTTGCATGTTTTTCACGTTTCATTCGTGAGCATCAAGAAAATTTTGATGAGCTCGTCATCTTGGGGGATTTCTTTGACTATTGGGTGGGCGATGATGCCATTGACACGGCACATGACTATGTTGAAGTGTTGCGTGAACTCTCCAAAAACAAAAAACTTTTCATCATGCACGGCAATCGTGACTTTATGCTAGGAGGCGATTTTGCCAAGACCGTTGGTGCGTCACTGCTATCCGATCCGACAATGGCCGTCATCTGCGAGAAACACTATCTTTTATCGCACGGCGATATTTGGTGTACACGGGATTCAGACTATCAAAAGGTGCGTGCTCGCGTGCGCTCTTTTGCTTGGCAATGGTTTGTTTTGCGCCTGCCCCTTGCAAAGCGCTTAGACATTGCTAGGAACGCCCGAAATAAAAGCCAAGAAAAGAAAGTGGAAAAGCCCGTTGAAGTGATGGATGTCGTCAACGAATCTATTCTCACTCATTGCTCGAAAGAAACCGTTGGTGTCATTCATGGCCATACGCACCGTCCCGGCCAATACCCCGTCTCCGATACGGTAAATCGTTGGGTCATTCCGGATTGGCGCCATGGAGAGAATAATGATCTGACGCTCGGGTTCGTTGCTTTTGAAAACGGAGAACCGCGCATTGAAATGACGTCCTACGACGCCAAGGAGATTGCAAAATGAGTCAACAATCTTTTCGCACGTCTTGTAAAGTCGCGGCCGTCCTTTTAACGACGCTAACGCTCACGGCTTGCGCAACTCCCACGGTGACCACGCAAGTGCAGATTTCCTCTCGCTTATCCATGGCACCCACGCTTGATAACCCCAATCTTCGACCGATGCCCGACTGGGGGCACACCGTCGCCATTGTGCCCGGTGCCAGCACGAAGGCCATGGATCCGACTTACGAAGCGATTAAAGAGTCTGTAAAGACCATGCTTTTTGCGGCGAAGTTTGAACCGATTGAAGGCACTAAGCGCTCTGACTACAAACTCTCGATTGATTGGTCTCTTAAACCTTCTCGCAAAATTGAAGAAATCGAAGAAGTGCCCGTGATGATGCCTGGCCCCATCATTTGGAATCCTCGCTACCATCACTACCATCGCATGGGCATGGAAACCGTCTGGGTAAGTCAAGTGCGCCACGTCCAACTCTATATGCGCACACTCACCTTAAATCTCTACGAAGGTAAGGACAAGACGCCTGTTTACACGGCCACCGTCTCGCATGAATCTCGTTGCAAACAATACCGTGATGCCATTCCGTACCTTGTGCACGCAGGGATCAATAATCTCTACAGTCCCAACGGAACGCAAAAATTAGAAACGGTTGAAGCGGTGACGGAAATCTGTCGTTAATTGTTATGGAAAAAGTTGCCATTATTACCGGGGCGTCGAGCGGTCTTGGCGCTGAATTTGCTAAAAGCTTGGCGGCCAAAGGCTATCGTTTGCTGCTGATTGCCCGACGTGAAGAAAAGCTTCAGGAAGTTGCTCAATCAATTCCTACAGTCGCCGATGTTTTACCGTTGGATTTAACGACAGCTGACGCTTGCGACATAGTCATTGATTACTTGAAAACGCATCAACTTCAACCTTCACTTCTCATCAATAATGCAGGATTTGGAGCGTTTGACCCCGCTTTAGAGATTGACATCGACAAACAAGAAGCGATGATTGATCTAAACGTCAAAGCGCTCACGAAACTCACATTAACCATTGCTCCCATGATGAAAGAGGCTCGTGACGGCAAAATTCTTAACGTGGCATCCATTGCCACTTTTTGCCCTTGCCCTAACCTTGCTGTCTACGGCGCCACGAAAGCTTACGTTCTCGCCTTTACAGAAAACCTTGCCGCCGAACTTCGCCCCTTTGGGGTCACCGTCACGGCATTATGTCCCGGCCCTGTTCGCACCGACTTTTGGTCGGTTGCGGGCGTTGATCGTACACAGTCGTTTGATTTTTGCCTGAGTGAGGCAAAGGATGTCGTTCGTGATGGCCTCAATGCTCTACAAAATGAAAAGGTTAGCGTGACATCGGGGCTAATGAATAAGTTACTTTATGGTGTGATTCGTTGTGTTCCCAGAATTCTTAGCATCCGTGTCGCTCAATGCATCATGAAGGCCGTTTCAGAAAAGAATCAAAAAAATTGACAAAAAGCCTTGCATATTTGAATTGAAGTCTGCATAATACTGATTCCGCAGTGCGCCGGTAGCTCAGTTGGATAGAGTACCTGGCTACGAACCAGGGGGTCGCGGGTTCGAATCCTACCCGGCGCACCAGACAATCCCAAATGCCCTAAAGGCATTTGGGATTTCCTTTTTCTTAATCCCTAATTTTCAATTCATCTCGTCGCTCTTTTGCCCAATCCATTGACGAATCAAAGCAAAGGCAGACAAAACAGCCACCGGCAGCATCTCGTGAATTTGCCGTCCAAAGGGGTTGATTTGGATAATGTCCCCTAAGAAGCCGGAGTATTCCGATTTTTTCTTTTCCAGTCGATGTTTGAGTTCACGATCGGTCATCTTCATGTAGCGTTGGCGACGCAGTTTGCGATTCTTTGGCGATTGATCGGTCATGTTGCTGCAAGCCAAAAGCGCTTCAATGGCTTCCATACGAAGTTTTACCTTATGCACCAACTCCCCTTCCATCGCCAGGCCCGGTGACAAGAAAAACACATCGCTATGATTTTGGTGGTGATCAAACTGCACTTTGCGCTCAACGTCAGAGAGCTGTTTCATCACAACGTGTGACGTGTCCCCATCATTGTCGCTTACCACACAGAAGGGTTTTCTTAAGCTCATCGCCAAAAGTAAGAACGGCGAATAACTCTTTCCATCGACGCCGACAATCGTGATCCCGAAAGCACTCGGGTCATCACCAAAGTAGGCATGGAACATCCCTCGAATTAATTGCTCTTCGGTTACCCCTTCAACAAACATCAACCCCCTGGCAAAAAGCACCTCGCCTCTAAAGCGAAGGATTAAGCGTTTAAGCATCCTAACGTCACTGGGATCCATCCTTCGAGGCAACCAACGCACATCAATGCGATCACCGATCTTGGCCATTGAGCGAAAAGCCTGAGGCTCCACAACGGAGGCCACGTAAGGAGAGTGAGTTGAGACAAGCAATTGATGAGACAAAGTCATCAACTGGCTCATTAACGTGCGCTGGGCATTGGGGTGCAAGTGCGTTTCGGGCTCTTCTGCTGCCATCAAAATAAACAAAGGCCACCCATGCGCTTTAGCTTGACGCATCAAACCTTCAACTAAAGTAATGGTTGAAAGCGTGACCAGTGTCTTTTGGCACCCTTGCCCCTGTCTGGAAGGAACTGAGCCTTGCGTTTGATCGTTTTTCATAAAGTCAAAAAAGCGACCAATATTTTCAGCGTTTAATGGCACGTCTTCCGGTAACGTACTCCCCGGCCCTTCTAAAGTTTCAGATAAGCGATTTAATAAATCCCGCCAATCTTCAATGGGTGTTTGAGCGTATTGAGGATGGGCTACATACTCTTCTTTGAGTTGCGAGAGGGCGTTATTGATAAAAGAGCCCGGACGATCAAGAGATGCCTTTAAATCATCTTCGGCTTGCAGCATCACCATCTTGATGCAATCAATAGGCTGATCTAATGCTTTACCCAAAATCACCCGATCCCAATTAGTAAAGAGCTCGCGCGATTTTTCAATGATTTGTTGCGCATCATTCCACGTAAATCGAGTTCTGAAAGCAAAATACTCCCGACGGTGATGGTCGGATTGAATCCCTTCGGGCAAGGCTTTTGCCCACACAGGTTCAAAGTAAGAAAGACGCTCCCCTTTATCACTGACCGGAACAAAACGCACATCAATCGTGATTTCATTGACGGTACTTTGATCGGCACGACGATGAAAGTCAGCTCGCTTGACGGTAAGTTCGTCGGTGAGCGCCAACTGCAAAGCCTTAAGAACCGTGGTTTTGCCACAGTTATTGGACCCAATCAAAACGGAGGTCTGCCCCAAGGGCATCTTCAAAGATTGAATGCTTCTAAATCCGCTGATTCGTATTCTGTCGATCGCAATCATGAGCACATCCTCTGAGGTCTTTCTTTTATTCTGAACCATTTGCAAGAAAGTTTCTACCACCTAGAATTAAAGGCTACAATGAAAGAAAAAGAGGGGAAAAACTTATGCCGGAATACAGAGAAATTGAAACCGTCACACAATTATTGGGATTAGTGACCGAACCCGGTCAAATTGACCGTCACGTCTTTCAAAATATCGACTTCACGGATTTGGCCGATTTGGCTTCGGAATCCACTTTCAGCAATTGCCTGTTCTTAGGTTGCAAGCTGCCTGAGAGCTTTACCAAGGGGTTAGACAAATCCAATTTGATTTTCCCGCGCTTAGATGCCCCCTTTGATATCTATCGCAGTTACCTCTATTCGGCCAATTCTCTTTACGCTGGCTTTGACCCACGAGATGAGTCAACGATAAAAAACAGCTTTGACTACAAGGTTCATCAACACTACCTTGCCACCGGCCCAACCTCTAAGAACGTGAAAGAAACGCTTTCTCGCTATCTTCACGACCACTCAATGAGTAACGCCATCAAGGACTTCTTAGAGCCCTACCATGAGCGTCAAATCGTGGGGATTATGGGTGGACACGACCTCTTAAGAACCGATCCCTTCTATCGCCAAATTGTTTACCTCAGTAAACGCCTGACCGAATTAGGTTTTATCATGGTGAGCGGTGGCGGTGCGGGCGCCATGGAAGCAACGCACTTAGGCGCATGGCTTGCCGAGCGCACAGAGAAGGAAGTCGAAGATGCTCTTGAAATTCTCTCTGCTGCGCCCAGTTGGCAGGATGCGGGGTGGCTCTCAAGCGCCTTTAGAATTCGTTTCCGTTATCCACAAACGCACTTTATTAGTCTCGGGGTCCCCACTTGGCTTTATGGCCATGAGCCCGCCACGCCCTTTGCAACGCACATTGCAAAGTTCTTTGACAATAGCATTCGTGAAGATACGATTTTAAATATCACGCGAGGCGGTTTGATTTATACACCGGGTAGTGCCGGTACCATCCAAGAAATCTTCCAAGCAGCGGTTCCCAACCACTATCAAACCTATGGGTACGCAAGTCTCATGGTCTTTTTGGGAGTGGATTTCTGGCGCAAGGAATTGCCCGTTTATGAGCTCTTGGAGTATCTCGTTAAAGAAGGAAAATATAACGGCTTGCGAATCTCCATTACTGACAGCATTGACGAAGTGGTTGAAACTGTCAAAACGTTTAAACCGACCGCAGAATAACGACACAGAATTTAAAAAAGGTGAATGGCCATCAACCGTTCACCTTTTTTTGTGCTTTAAGAAGCAATACCTTGCGGGATTACGTATAAAAGAATGGAGAAGAACTGTAGCGCCGTTCCCGCCAATACAAAGATATGCCAAATGGCATGGTTATAGGGAATGCGTTTACAGACATAAAAAATCACCCCAAAGCTGTAGCTCAAACCGCCCAGAAGCAAAAGAACCAGCCCTCCCGTGGGCAGACTTTCAATAATGGGGTTAATAGCAAAAACAACAAGCCATCCCATCGCCAAATAGAGCAATGCATTCACCCATTTAGCTCGCTTAATCAAAAAGCCTTGTAACGAAATCCCGGTAATAGCAATCACCCAAACAGCAATGCAAAGCTCGATGCCCAACGAATTTTGAAGCGTCACTAAACAAAACGGCGTGTAAGTGCCGGCAATCAATAGGAAAATGGCCGAGTGATCCAAAAGCTTGAGTATGCGTTTGGCTTTTTCTAAAGTAATCGCGTGATAGAGTGTCGAAGCCGTATAGAGAACAAACATCGAAGCGCCAAAGATCGACACACTCGTAATCGTTAAGGCACTGGCGCCTTGCGCGGCAGCCACCCCCACCATCACCGCTAATGCAGCGACAGACAGTATCGCTGCCAACCCATGAGAGAGCGCATTGGCGATCTCTTCTTTTAACGTATAAGAAACGTCTGACATTGAAAAATCCCTTTAAGCAACATTGTGCTTTCCTTATCAATGTCTTGAATCTATCACAGCCAAAATCACTCCGAAGGTGGCAAAAAATGCGACTTTGTATCGAATAATTGCTAGCCAATTAGAAGAAAAAACAATAGCCTCAACTTCTGAAGTCAAGGCTATCATCGCTTGGCAGATTGTGTTCGTATTAACGAGGCAAAGAATCCACTAATTCAACATTCGTTTGCAAGCGGGTCTTCATTTCATCGGCGACCTTCGTAAAAAGGCCCTCTGCCCACGTTTCATCGGTGTTGCGACCAGCGTAATTGACAACACTGGTTGTCACCTCGGCAAGTGTTCCACGCTTTTTCAAGTAGCGCGCAAAAAGGTCGACGTGATAGCCCTCTTTATAAGGATAAAGGCAGGCTTGAACATACGTCCCGTCGTTTCGAACCGCATTAGCTGTCCACCCCGATCGATCGCAATGAATGCCAATAAAACCGGCAAAATTCGGATTATTGGGACTCATCTTTGATTGGCGTTCATCAATTAAACCCAATGCGTGAAAACGTCCCGGCTTGTTTGGTCGATTTTTAAGATAGTAAGGACTCACAGAATAGTTAGCATTGGCCTCAGCACTGATTGTTTCTTGCAAAAGGGCGATCACGGTTTCTGCAGGTGCCTGCGTTTTTACATCATAAATTCGATAATAACCCACTTGTTGCTCAGAGGCGGCATCGAAATAGGAACTCACAGACGAGCACCCCGATAAAAGCGCAGCGGCACCCCCTAAAAGACAAAGAGAAAATAAATGTTTAACTGACATCACAAATTCCGGAAACTTAAAGCAAGAGCAACTATTGTACGACAAAATCTAATGACAGATAAGAAAAGAGGCCAAACATAATGATGCTTGACCTCTTTTCAGAGTATTTTGGTTTGCTACCCAAGAATTACTTGGCGAGCTTTTCCTTAATACGAGCAGCCTTACCGGAGCGATTGCGCAAGTAGTAGAGCTTAGCACGGCGAACATCACCGTGGCGCTTCACTTCGATGCTGGCGATCGTCGGAGCGTAGAGTTGGAAAGTACGTTCAACACCTTCACCGCTAGAAATCTTACGAACGATGAAAGAGGAGTTCAAACCACGGTTACGACGAGCGATAACGACGCCTTCGTAAGCTTGGACGCGCTTGCGGGAACCTTCAACAACGTTGACGTTCACAACAACCGTGTCGCCCGGGGCGAATTCAGGATAGGTCTTGCCAGCGGTAACGCGGGCGAGTTCTTCTTGTTCCAACTTTTGGATAAGATTCATTTTTATCTCCAAAACCATCATCATGCAGTCTGCGATCGAAAACTTCGCGCATAGTCACTGCCGATAGGATGGACTTTTTATTAAACAAAATTTTTCCGCTTATGCAGAAAGACGCCGATTGTACAAGATTTTTCAAGAAAATGCCAATCTTTTCAAAGACTCGGCAAATATTTGGAGTACTTCAGGCAAGTAAGAAATCAAACAAAAAGGATTGATTACTTTGAGAGTTGATAGCGACGATACCAATTTTTCATCGTGCCGATCGGAATTCGGGTTTGTTCAAGAATGGCCGTCCAAGAATTGCCTTCTTCGCGCAATCGAATGACTCGATCAATTTCTTCCTGAGGATAGCGACGGGTTTTATTTTCTGAACTCAGTAACGTATCAAAAGCACCCACTTTGAAGCGTCTGAACCAATCCCGAACCGTTGATACATTAAGTCCGAGTTGTTTGGCTGCACTCTTGTAACCTTTCCCCTCGAGGTAAAGGTTATACGCGCGGCGACGCATTTCAAAATTGGGTTCCATAAGATTTCTAGCTTTCTTTCAAAAATTTCAAGCGTTTAGTAACGTCCATTTTCATTCTAATCTCATCAATTCCCAATGTCTCTCAAAATTAATTATTCGTTACAAGAACTTAGGGAAAACAAGTATCAATCTACAGAGAATGTCTTACTTATTTTGAGCTTTTAACCACTTCAAATCCGAAGCGGTGAGTTTACCGTCTTGGCGGGCTTTTTCCATCAAATCCGGTCGTGTGGCTTGCGTCAATGCCAAACTTTGCTCACGTGTCCACTTTTGGATATTGGCGTGATGGCCACTTAAAAGAACGTCAGGCACCGGCATGTCGCGCCAAACTTCTGGACGCGTGTAGTGCGGAGCATCCAACAGCCCCGTTGAAAAGGATTCATCCAACGTTGAGAGCTCTTTGATGGCCCCTGGGATTTGACGCACAACAGCATCAATCAAAGTCATGGCGGGCAACTCGCCACCGGAGAGTACAAAGTCACCGATGCTCACCACTTCATCAACGTAAGTGTCTAAAAAGCGCTGATCAATACCTTCGTAGCGCCCACACACCAGAATAAGGTCTTCCCCGCTTTGAACCCAAGCACGAACTTTTTCATCGGTTAACTTTTCACCGTTAGGCGCAAAACTCACCACACGTCCACGGTTGCCAGAAGCACGAATGCGATCAACCGTACGAGCCAAAGGTTCTGCCATCATCACCATGCCGGGACCACCGCCAAAAGGACGATCGTCAATCGTTCTGTGATTGTCCGTCGTCTCTTCACGCGGATTCCAGGTATTTAAAGACCAAAGCCCGCGCTTTTGAGCACGAGCCGTAATCCCATTATCCGTAATGGCGGAAAACATCTCAGCGAACAAAGTAATGACATCAAAACGCATCATCAATCCTCAACGCTCATCAAGCCAAGCTTGAAGAATCGCTTCCAAAATGGCTTCATTACTCTTTTCAGGATCGTCATTAAAACCCTCCAACGCCATCACCATGGCGTGAAGCTCAGTAAAGCGAAGCTTTAAGGGATCCACATCCGGGTGTTCGTCATAGAGGTTTTCTGCGATTTCTCGAGCGTCCGTCCAGCGCATGACTTAATGTTCCTTTGCGTGGTTGCGGGAGTACTTCGGCAATTCAACCGTAATGTCTTCTTCACCCATGACCGTTTGGCAAGACAAGCGACTCGTTGCCGTCACGCCCCAAGCGTGATCGAGCATATCCAACTCCTCATCTTCGGGTTCATTTAAAGAATCAAACCCTTCACGAATAATGACGTGACACGTTGAGCAAGCGCCGGAAAATTCGCAGGCGTGTTCAATCTTAATACCGTTTGCCAACAACGCACGGGCTAATTTTGCACCGGTACGCACTTCAAAAGTCTTGCCTTCCGGGCAAATGGTCTCATGCGGTAAAACCGTCACTTTAGGCATAATTCTTTTCCTTTTTAAATCTCATCAATGCTCTTACCCGAGAGGGCCTGGGCAATTGCACGGTCCATACGACGTTCGGCAAAGCTTTCCGTTTCCGTCGTGAGTTGTTCTTCAATACGTTTAATCTCGTCTAACTCATGGCGCTCAATGGCAGCTAACAACTGAGTAATCAAGGTACGGATTGTGTTTTGTTCATCTTCAGACAATAAATCGGCATCGCTTGCCAATGCGCTCACCGTGCTTTCAATCAAGCGACGGGCTTCCACTTCTTCTTCGCGAAGGGCGCGCAAGCGCATATCTTCTTCGGCTGACCCCGTCCCCTCTTGAAGCATACGAACAATTTCTTCGTCCGTTAAGCCATAAGAGGGTTTCACCGTGACACTTGCTTCGACGCCTGTTTGCGTCTCACGCGCCGTCACCGACAAAAGACCATCAGCATCCACCGTAAAGGTCACACGAATACGGGCGGCACCGGCAACGAGAGCAGGCAAGCCCCGTAATTCAAATCGGGCAAGACTGCGACAGGCATCCACAATTTCACGTTCACCTTGCACCACGTGGATCGCCATTGCGGTTTGACCGTCCTTAAACGTTGTAAATTCCTGCGCCATTGCGACCGGAATCGGCGTATTGCGGGGAATGACTTTTTCAACCAAACCGCCCATGGTTTCAAGCCCCAAAGACAAGGGCGTCACGTCTAAGAGTAACCAGTCATCGTCACCTGTTGTGTTGCCAGCCAACATATTGGCTTGTTTGGCAGCGCCGACTGCAACAACTTCATCGGGGTTGATGTTATCCAGTGGGGCAAAACCCAAATAATCTTTAATGGCTTCACGAATGACCGGCATGCGGGTAGAACCGCCCACCAACACCAAACCTTGAATTTCGTCGCGGTTAAGTTTGGCATCGTGCATCACCGCTTCAAGCGTATCAATGGTCTTTTTCACCAAGTGGCACGTGATGGATTTAAAAATTTCACGCGTAACCGTTAAATCAATGACCGTACCATCGGACAAAGACGTCTTTAAGGAAGCCGATTCGCTTTGACTTAAATCTTCTTTGGCTTGTCGAGCGGCCATTAACAAACGGCGCTTATCGTCTGCGGATAAAATAGCGTCAATTTTGGCTTCGTGTCTTGCCCAACAAAAGAGTCGATGGTCAAAGTCGTCGCCCCCTAAAGCGGAATCTCCGCCCGTGGCCAACACTTCAAATACGCCCTTCGTTAAGCGAAGAATCGAAACGTCAAAGGTGCCACCACCCAAGTCATAGATAACGTAAAGCCCTTCAGCGCCTTCATCTAAACCGTAGGCCAAGGCGGCAGCCGTCGGTTCGTTTAAAAGACGTAAAACGTTTAACCCAGCTAAACGTGCCGCATCTTTCGTTGCTTGGCGTTGCGCATCATCAAAGTACGCAGGTACCGTGATCACGGCACCGACCAACTCCCCGCCGAGAGTCTCTTCAGCGCGAGCTGCTAATGTCTTTAAAATTTCAGCCGAGACTTCAACCGGGCTTTTTTCCCCTGCACGCGTTTTAATGCGAAGCATGCCGGCATCATTGGTAAATTGATACGGAAGATTCCCGTGGTGTTCAATATCGGCTTGAGCACGACCAACAAAACGCTTAACACTCACAATCGTGTTTTGCGCATCATCGCTTGCCGCCGCACGGGCCTCTTCCCCGACCACAACCGTCTCATCGGGCATGTAACGTACGACAGACGGCAATAGTTTTTTGCCATCATGATCAGCTAATACTTCCGTTTGAGCATTTCGAACCGTGGCCACCAAAGAATTCGTGGTGCCCAAATCAATCCCCACCGCTAAACGGTGTTGATGAGGATCGGCCGAGAGACCGGGCTCAGAAATTTGCAATAACGCCATAGTGAAATCTTTCTAATTCAATAACGGTTAGATTTGAGAAGCGAGTTTTTCAATGAACATCAATTCTCGAGTAAGTTCATAAGCTCGCGTCATATCCGACGTTTCATCAAAGGCTTGGGTAAGCGCTGCTAAAAGCGCTTCACGTTCAGCCTTAACTTTGTAGCCGAGTTCGCCTCGAAGCGTCTCATTGTCACTTTCTTGTGCCGCTTCCAGTGCTTCATGCCACATCATCTGACGCATTAAAAATTCAGGCGGCATGGCTTTGCGAGCATTGACATCCAAACCCGCAAGTTTACAGAGGTATTGCGCACGTTTTAAGTCATCAGCTAACGTTGCATAGGCTTCATTGACTTGCACCGTCAATTGTTGAGCAATACGCTTTTCAAGCGCAGAAGCACTCACGAAGCGATCCGGGTGCAAACGCGCCAAAAGCTTCGTTTTCGCCGCCTCTAATGAGACAAAATCAACCGCGTAACGACGCGGTTGATTTAAGAGTTCAAAATAATCTTTTTGAGCCATTGCAATTTAGACTTGGAAAGACTCACCGCAACCGCAGTGGCTCTTTTCATTGGGATTATGGAACTTAAAACCTTCGTTTAATCCTTCACGGGTGTAGTCCAATTCGGTTCCGTCAATGTACGGTAAGCTCTTAGCATCCACAATGACCTTAACGCCAAAGGATTCCCAAACATTGTCATCTTCATTGACAGCGTCGGCAAACTCAAGCTTATAGGCCATGCCGGAGCAACCCGAAGTCTTTACGCCTAAGCGAAGACCGATACCCTTACCACGCTTGGTTAAATAGGAAGCAACGTGTTGTGCGGCTTTTTCAGTTAAGGTGATCGCCATGATTACTTTCCTTGCTTTTGACGATAATCTTCAACAGCGGCCTTGATAGCGTCTTCGGCCAAAATCGAGCAGTGAATCTTCACGGGCGGCAAGGCCAACTCTTGGGCGATTTCTTCGTTCGATAATTGCATGGCTTCATCAAGCGTCTTACCCTTAACCCATTCGGTCACAAGCGAACTTGAAGCAATGGCAGAACCACAGCCATAGGTCTTAAATTTTGCGTCTTCAATAACGCCAGCGTCGCTCACCTTAATTTGCAAGCGCATCACGTCACCACAAGCCGGAGCGCCCACCATACCGGTACCGACGTCCTTTTCGTTTTTATCTAACGTACCCACATTACGAGGATTTTCGTAGTGGTCCATTAACTTATCACTGTATTCCATTCTTTTTTCCTAACTTGAAATTCTTTGTTTAGTGCTCAGACCACTTCACTTGGTTGATATCAATCCCCTCTTGGTGCATTTCCCACAAGGGAGACATCTCGCGAAGCTTGGCCACTTTTTCCTTTAATTGGGCAATCACGAAATCAATTTCTTCTTCCGTCGTAAAACGACCCAAGGTGAAGCGAATGGAGCTGTGAGCCAATTCGTCATCGCGACCCAGGGCACGCAAAACGAAAGACGGTTCCAAACTGGCGGACGTACAAGCAGAGCCCGAAGACACAGCGATGTCCTTTAAGGCCAACATCAAGCTTTCGCCTTCAATGAAAGCAAAACTTACGTTCAAATTGCTCGTCACGCGATGTTCCCAATCCCCGTTCAAATACACTTCGGGGATTTCTTGAATGCCCGCCCACAACTTGTCACGCAACTTCTTCAAACGTGCATTGTCTTCGTCCATTTCCAAGCGAGCCAAGCGATAGGCTTCGCCCATACCGACGATTTGGTGCGTGGCCAAGGTGCCGGAGCGCATACCGCGTTCATGACCGCCACCGTGAATTTGAGCTTCTAAGCGCACACGTGGCTTGCGACGAACATACAAAGCACCGATCCCCTTGGGGCCGTAGACCTTGTGACCGGACATACTCATCAAATCGATCGGATCCTTAGTCATGTCAAAGTGCAATTTGCCGATGCCTTGCGTAGCATCCACGTGGAAGAAAATACCGTGCTTGCGGCACATTTCTCCAATGGCTTGCAAATCTTGAACGACACCGATTTCATTATTAACGGCCATCACGGAAATCAAAATCGTATCGGGACGAATAGCGGCTTCCAAGGCATTTAAATCCAACAAACCGTTGGGTAAAACGTCCATGTAGGTCACGTCATAGCCTTCAGTTTCAAGGTGACGCATACTGTCCAAAACGGCCTTGTGTTCGGTCTTAACCGTGATCAAGTGCTTGCCCTTATCTTTATAGAAATGAGCAATGCCCTTAATGGCTAAGTTGTCGGCTTCGGTAGCACCCGAGGTCCAAACGATTTCACGCGGATCGGCGTTAATCATTTGTGCAACTTGACTACGAGCCTCGTCCACAGCTGCCAAAGATTCCCAACCGTAAGCATGAGAGTTACTGGCGGCATTACCGAACTTTTCATACAAGTACGGAACCATCTTATCAACCACACGGGGGTCACACGGCGTCGTGGCACCATAGTCCAAATACACAGGCTTTTTCATGGAAATGTCCTTCCGATTTTCTGTGTCTTTCACCCTGAAAGGCGCGTAGAAAATCACTAATCAATCGTCAGGGATAAACCCTAATTTTTTCAAAACCGTCGTAGATATTACCGAGACAATGTTACGAACGCAAGAAAGGCTGAAGCAAAAGCTTTCAGCCTTTCAACGCAAAACGATGTAGCCTATTGTTTTATAACGACTATTTTAATTTTTAAAAACTTGAAAATTTTGTTTTAAAGTATGAAGTGACTATAACCTTATGTTTAAAGTAACTCCAGACTTTTCTTGTCAATTGATTCTCAATTTTTTTCAAAAATTACATCAATTCGGTCGCTTGTTTCCCAACCATCTCATCGATCACGATTTCAATGACTTCGACATAGTGAAGTTTTGCTTGCGCTTCTTCTTTGGCCTTGTCCATATAATCGGCCGAGAATTTTTGAGATAGGGCCATCAGTGCATCCATTTTCTTCTTATCGTCTGTGACGACATTAACCGTCCCCTTAACGATGACACTTTTAAAGTAACTCGTTAACTTTTCGGGAACAATTTCATCTTGACCGATCACACAGAAAGAGACCTTAGGGTTGGCTTTGACAATCTCAGAACGGGCCCCCATAGGCGCACCGTGAATGTAGATTGCGCCTTTGTAGAGGACAAAATTCACGGGCACCGCGTAAGGCGTATTGTCTGCATCGACCATGGAGAGAACGCCACAAGTGGCATTAAGAAGAAGGTCAAAACAAGCCTCGGCAGGCAATGCTTGAAGTTGTCGTCGCATAGGATGTTGCATCATTAATTCCTTAAATTTGGTGAGCCTTTTGCAAAAAAGTTAAAAAGCCTTGGGCAGCGTCTTCACAGTAATCAATGACCTTTGAGAAAGCCTTATCGTTTCCGTAGTACGGATCGGGAACAATGGTTTGTTCCGATTGCTCTGAAAAACGCATGAAAAGTTCAATCTTGTTGCGATACGCATCAGGAACCATTTCTTCTAGAGCTCGCAAGTTCATCTTGTCCATCACAAGAATCCAATCATACTTTACGAAATCCTCTGATGTGATTTGACGGGCAACGTGAGCTGAAAGATCGTAACCTCGGATCTTTGCAAAACGGCAAGAGCGCGGATCTGCACCTTCACCAATATGGTAGCCGTGCGTACCGCAAGAATCAATTTCAAATTGATCTGAGAGACCCTTTTTAGCCACCAAGTCTCTAAAGACAACTTCAGCCGTGGGAGAGCGACAGATATTGCCCGTGCATACAAATAAAATCTTTAACATTATCAATTCCTTTTTTGTTGTTATTCTGATTTAATACCCGTACATTTTAGGGCTTATGTAACAGCAAAGATAGCAATCATTTGTACGCAAACGTAAGTGTCTTCAAAAAAACTAAGACCTTCTGATTAATGTCCGATTAAACGAGTTAAATCAAGGGATTGTGCTTCGTGATCAAAAAAGCTTCGCGCATAGAAAATCACCATCATAACCGAAGTCATTGCAGCAGCCGAGACAATCATAAACTGCACAACCAATTGATAGCGAACTGCTAGCAAAGGCGAAACGCCGGAAAGAATTTGACCACTCATCATGCCGGGTAAAGAAACCAATCCCACCACCATCAAAGCACTGATCGTTGGCATCATGGCAGCACCCACCGCTTTTCGCATGAGGGCTTCACAAGCCTCTTTTGGACTCGCCCCTAAAGCCAACAAGGCTTCAACATGATGACGACGGGCACAAAGCTCGCTTGCGAAACGCTCAGCCCCCAATGCTGCTGCATTCATCGAATTGGCAATCACCATACCGGCAAGCGGAATTAAATATTGCGGGGAGTACCAAGGATCAACATCAATGACCACTTGAGAGACAAAGAAAAGAGTGAGTGTTGTGGAAATCAAAATCGAGATGAAGGCAAAGTAGGCCACCCGCTTCTTATCACCTTTGTTTTCCTTTTGTCGTCCTGCCGCTGTGTGCGCGGCCAAAATCACCATCAAAACCATTAAAAGGCCGATAAGCAACGGTTCGTTGATTCGAAAAACCGTCACAAGGACGTAGCCCATGAAGATAAGCTGAACGGTACCACGCACGGCGCCGATGGCTAAACTTTTCGTCAGTCCTAAATGTTGCCACGTGCTGATAGCCATCGCCACCAACACCATGCTCGCAGCCAACACCAATTGTGACAGGGATAGATTAAGTGTCATTCTTTGGCTCCACGGTAGCGTTGATAGGCATCTAAAAATTCTTGAGTCCGCTGTCTCTTAGGATGATTAAAGAAGTCATCGCAACTGGCGACTTCTACCAATTGTCCTTGATCAATCATGGCAACATGTGTGGCCACTTCTTTGACTTCATTTAAATGGTGATTGACCATCACAATCGTATGACTCTTATGCAAAGACTTAATCGTATTGACAATCGTGTTGGCATTTTCAATATCAAGCGAGGCCGTTGGTTCATCTAAACATAAAACATCAGGCTTTTGCATCAACGTTCTGGCAATCCCCACGCGCTGTTGTTCCCCACCACTCATTTTTAGGGCATTGCGTGATAAATCCTCTTCGCTAAGACCCACAAACTTTAAAGACTCTAGCATTCGGGAATGAATCTCTGCTTCGTCCATTGGTTCTGAATATTTCAATGCCAATCGCAAGTTGGTTTCAACCGTACCCTCAAAAATTGCGGCATGTTGAAAGACAAAGCCGATGCGATGACGCAATACTTGAACATCGTATGACTCAATAGGACGCCCCTCGAAAATAATGTTGCCAGCCGTTTTTATATTCAAACGATTTAAAAGTCGAACAACCGAACTTTTGCCGGCACCACTGGGACCGACAAAACAAAAGCATGCTCCCTTGGGTATTGTTAACGTTAAGTCATCAAGAACCTTCTTTTCCTCAGTATGAAAGCAAGCATGATCAAAAACAAAAATATCACCCATGATTTAACTCAGTCATAAGAAAAATATGATGTTTTTTCAAGAATTTTAATTCCAAAACTAAATTGTAAAAACTTCTTCTTAAGACGATAGTAGTACTAACGTTTATGGATTTTTTAAATAATTTCCCTACAATTCGAGGGTCATAGATTGGAATTTTTATGGACACGATTTATCAACCTGCTATCGACGACACACAAAAGCCGATGACCTTAATTTGGTTACACGGCTTGGGTGTTGACGGTTCTGACTTTGAAGACTTTCAGCAAGAGTTGGCTCAGTTTGGAGAAGTCTCCAACATCAACATGGTTTTGCCGACAGCACCGACCCGCACGATCACTATCATGAAAATGGCAATGCCGGGTTGGTACGACCTGAAGACTGAAATCTTCCAAAATGACCCTGAAGAGGACTTGGTCGAAGACATCGAAGGCATGAACGCCTCAATGGCATTGGTTCAAGCCATTATTGATGAAGAACGCGAAAAGAATCCCGATACGCCGATTTGGCTTGGTGGTTTCTCTCAAGGCGCTGCGATTGCTCTTTTGACAGGTTATTCTCAAACCGTTCCTTTGCAAGGCATTATTGCTTTGTCGGGTTATGTGCCAAACCACCCGCGTTTTGAAGAGCTCTCTGACCTCGCTCAACAAACACCGACCTTTATCGGTCACGGCACGCTAGATCCCGTGATTTCGATTGCCAAAGCCCGTGAAGGCGTCACGCTACTTAACGAAAAAGGCGCTACGGTCGAATTTTCCGAATACCCGATGATGCACGAATTGTGCCCTGATGAAGTTCACGACATCGGTGACTTCATCTTATCTCATTCGCCTCAAGAAGAAACGACTGTCAAAGAAGAGTAGTGCTTGCTCTTATCGGTTTACACTCCAAACGCTACGACTAACCCTCGTGGCGTTTTTAATTACATCCTTTGGTAGTAATACTCCCATTACAAAAGTCAGAAATTTGGGCATAAGATGTTTTTATTGAGACGAAAAATTTGCGAAAGTGAGAGTGTCGTATGCCTTGGAAAGCACTGGTTTGGTTTTTAACGATTACATCAGTTTTTATGTCGGCAAGCTACACCATGTTGGTGCCCTTTTTGCCGATGTACCTTATTGAAGAGTTGGGTGTTCATGCGACCGAAGTTAATATTTGGTCTGGGATTATTTTTTCATCAACCTTCTTAATCAGTGCCATCATGGCGCCGATCTGGGGTGCGATGGCCGATAAAAAAGGCCGAAAGATGATGGCCCTAAGAGCCGCCGCCTGTCTTGCCATCAGCTACATTTGGGGCGGTATGGTCGAGTCCACTTGGGAGCTTTTCGCCATGCGTTGCTTCCAAGGCTTTTCTGCTGGTTTGTGGCCCGCTTGCTTAGCCATCATGACCTCTGCCGCTCCGAAAGACAAAATGGGCTGGTGCTTGGGACTCATGCAAGGCGGGATGACTGCTGGTGGTGTTTTAGGCCCCCTATTTGGCGGTGTATTAGCTGAATTCTTTGGCATGCGAGCCTCCTTTTATTTAGCGGGTGCTGCATTAGCCTTAATCGCAGTTGGTATTGTTGTCTTCATTAAAGAAGACCCTTCTGTGTTAAGTCAAAATACGAATGACAAAAAGAGCGATGGTGGTTCCTTAAAACTGTTAAAAGTCCCCGTCATTCTTCGTATGTTGATTGCAGCCGCTGTTGTACAGTTAGCTGTTATGCTTGTGCAACCAGTGTTGCCGCTTTATATCGCCGAACTTCAAGGCTCGATGGATAACATCGTTTTAGTGAGCGGTATCGTCTTTTCCGTGGTGGGGATTTCCGGTGTGGTCGCTGCACCTTTGTGGGGCCGAGCCGGTACCAATATCGGTTATCGTTGGGCTTTATACATTGCGCTCTTAGGTTCTGGCATCTTTGGCATCGTACAAGCGATCCCTGAAACAATCTCGATTTTTGTATCTTGGCGCTTTATCGGTGGCATCTTCTTTGCAGGTATCTTCCCGGCTATTAATGCTTTGTTTGCTGAAAATACCCTGCCCAGTGAACGCGGACGCGTCTATGGGTTAAGTTATGCCTTCCAACAAATCGGTTCTGTTGCTGGCCCGATTTTAGGTGGCTTAATGGCAACTTATTGGGGCAACTCCATTGTGATTATGGCCCACGGGGCTGTGATGCTTGTTTTGGTTTTCTTCCTCTATATTCTGCGCCCAAAGAATGCTGAACCCGGTAACGGGGCGACGATTGATGTCGAAGGAGCCTGCACCAAATAAACAAACGATACAAAACGAACCATCCCGATCATTTAGCTATGGTCGGGATTTTTATTGCTAACGCTGCTAACAGGATTAGAAATGCTTTGAGTACATAAGACAAAAGCCCTGAAGTTTTCACTTCAGGGCTTTTAAATGGGGAGCCAGGCAATGTCCTACTTTCACTGGAAATACAACCAACTATCATCGGCGCTAAGGCGTTTCACTGTCCTGTTCGGAATGGG